>Ga0207850_100047_pt1 | contig 129361 bp, 128 predicted proteins | sample 23E2SouthBayCA_FD_187746 | JGI IMG/M metagenome (GOLD analysis project Ga0207850, IMG submission 187746) | Aerobic enrichment media microbial communities from Eden Landing Ponds, California, USA - A23 E3 (3) (SPAdes) | ecosystem: Environmental > Aquatic > Marine > Unclassified | place...
CCAGCAGGTCCGCCGCCAGCAGCGTCGAGGTCCCGGCGAGGACGGCCCCACCGCCGCCGAGCGTGAACGCCGCGGACTCGTCGACGAGGAACACGACCACGCCCGCGGCCACCGCGCCGAACCCGAGCAGTTGGCCCAGGTCGGTCCAGTGGCGCCGCCCCCAGGCCGTCGGCGTCCGCGCGACGCCGCGCCAGCGCTCCGGCAGCCGTCGCATGCGCTGTTCGGCCACGTCGTCCGGAACCTGCTCGTCGTACGACTCCGGCTCGTACTCGTCGTTCACCGGCCCGCGCGGTCCGACCATGGCCGTAGCTGCCCCAGCGCCGACGTAAGCGTGGCGGAGCGCCCGACGGGGGCGGCGGATCGGGTCGCTTTTGTCCGTCGCCGCGCTCGTGACGCGTCCATGACCGAGCTCGTCGGCGCCGACCGCTTCGCGTCGCTGTGCGACCGCCTCGAAGACGACTACGGCGCGGTGCCGGTCGTCGAGAAGACCTGGCACGTCGAGCCGGCGAGCTACGACCGGTTCCGGGAGCGCCTCCGGGCGGGCGCCAACGGCGGGGCCGGAATCTGGCTCACGAACGACGCCGGCGAGGTGTTGCTGGTGCGCAACGAGGGCGACCACGGCTGGGGCGACCCCGGTGGGAAAGTCGAACCCGACGAGTCGGTCGAGACGGCGGCGCTCCGGGAGACCCGCGAGGAGACCGGCGTCGAGGCCGAGATCGTCGGGCTGAACGACGTCCACCGCGTCACGGTGCGCGACGAGACCGACCCGGATCGCCCCGCGGTGATCGCCCCCATCGTGGTGTTCGACGGGCACCACGTCGGCGGTGAACCCCGGCCACGCGACGGCGAGATCGCCGCAGTCGAGTGGTTTCGGTCGGCACCGGAGACGGTGCTGTACGAGGAGGTGGCGACGCGGCGCTACCCCGCCGATTCGCGCCCGGAGTCGTAGCAACGGTTTTCACCCGAGGTGTGCAGTAATGGCGTATGACAGACCCGATACGGGTCCTCCACGTGGACGACCAGCCGGGGTTCGCGGACATGGCTGCGACGTTCCTCGAACGGGCCGACGACCACCTGACCGTCGAGACCGCCCCCGGCGCCGCGGCGGGTCTCGATCGCCTGGAGGAAGAGACGTTCCACTGTGTCGTCTCCGACTACGACATGCCCGAGACGAACGGCGTGGAGTTTCTCGAACGCGTCCGGGAGCGCCACGGCGACCTCCCGTTCGTGCTGTTCACGGGCAAGGGGAGCGAGGAAGTCGCTAGCGAGGCCATCTCGGCGGGAGTGACCGAGTATCTCCAGAAGGAGACTGGCACCGACCAGTACGCGGTGCTGGCGAACCGCATTCTCAACACCGTTCGTGGGGCACGCGCGAGCCGGCAACTGGACGTCCTCGTCGACAACCTCCCGGGGATCGTCTACCAGCACCGCGACGAGCCGGAGTGGCCGTTGACGCTGATCCGCGGTAACTGCGAGGAACTGATGGGCTACACCGAGCAGGAACTTCAGGCGGACGTCCACCTCGCCGAGCAGGCGATCCACCCCGAGGACCGGGAGTACCACAATCGAACGCTCAGGGAGGAACTCGAGGCGACCGGCTCCTACGAACTGACCTACCGCGTCCTCCACAAGACGGGCGACGTACGATGGGTGCTCGACAGCGGACAGAAACACGACTCGCCGACCCACGAGGGAGAGGTGTTCTCGGGCATTCTCATCGACATCACCGAGCTGAAACGCCGCGAGCAGGAACTGGAGACGACCCGCCGGCGTCTGGCGGCCATCCTGGAGAACACGACGACGCCGATGTTCCTGAAGGACACCGATGGGGAGTACCTGCTGGTCAACGGTGGCTACCGTGACCTGTTCGACCTCGACGACGAGACGGTGGTCGGCCGCACGGACGAGGAGTTACACCCCCCTGAGACGGCCGCGGAGCTGCAGCGCAACGACCGGGCGGCGACAGAGCGCGCCGAACCAGTCGAGACCCAGACGGAACTGCTCGTCGACGGCGAGCGCCGGGTGTTCTCGACTTCGACGGTCCCGGTGTACGACGTCGGAACCGAGAGCGATCCCGACAGCCCGGTCGCGGTGTTCGGCGTCGCGACCGACGTCACCGACCACGTCCGGCAGACGCGCCAGCTGCGTCGGCAGAGCGAGCAGTTGGACGAACTGGCCGCCGTCCTCTCGCACGACCTGCAGACGCCGCTGGCGACCGTCCGGGGCCGCCTCGAACTCGCCATCGAGACCAACGACGTCTCTCACGTCGAGACGGCGCTGGACGCGCTCGATCGCGCCGACGAGATACGGACGGAACTGGCCGCCGTGATGCGCCGTGGCGAGGTCGTCGACGAGACCGAGCCGGTGGACCTCGGCGCCGCCGCCGAACGGGTCTGGGCGTCGTTGGACCCGCCACCGACGAGTTCACTGACGACGACCGACGCGACGATTCGTGCCGACCCCGAGGCGGTCCGGCGCCTGCTGGAGAACCTGCTCGGCAATGCCCTCGAACACGCTGGCGAGAACGTCTCCGTGTGGGTCGACACCACCGACGAGGGATTCGTCGTCGCCGACGACGGTCCCGGAGTCGACGCGGCGGACCCCGATCGGCTCTTCGAGCCCGGCGTCTCCTCGAAGTCCGGCGACGGTCACCACGGTATGGGGCTGGTCAGTGTCAGACAGATCGTCGTCGCTCACGGCTGGGACGTCCACGCGACCGACAGCGAGCACGGTGGGTTCCGGGTCGTGGTGGAGGGCGTCGAGACGGGGTGAGCGGGACGTCAGATCACGCCGGTCCGGGTCGCCGCCTCGATGGCCGCGGCCTCGCTGACGCCGTCGCCGAGGATGGTGTAGCGGTCGCGGATGCGGTGGGCGGTCGTCAGCGCCTCGACGACCGTCTCGTCGTCGACGCCGAGCTCGTCGGCGGTCGTCGGCGCGTCGATGTCGTCCAGCGCGCCGCGGATGTCCTGCCAGATGCCCCGGTCGCCGCCGTGGAGGTACGCGGTGACGATCGAGCCGACGCCGACCTGGTGGCCGTGGAGGGCGGCGTTGGGTGCCAGCCGATCGAGCTGGTGGGAGAACAGGTGTTCGGCGCCCGAGGCGGGTCGCGACGAGCCGGCGATGGACATCGCGACGCCCGAGGACACGAGCGCCTTGACGACGACCCAGGCGGACTCCTCGAGCCCGGGGCGGACGGCGTCGGCGTTGTCGACGAGCATCTCGGCGGTCATCTCCGCCAGCGAGGCGGCGTACTCGGAGTACTGGACGTTCTTCAGGCGGTTGGCGAGTCGCCAGTCCAGCACCGCCGTGTAGTTGCTGATGATGTCCGCACAGCCCGCGGTCGTCAGCTCCCAGGGGGCGTCGGCGATGATCTCGGTGTCGGCGATCACGGCCAGCGGTGGTTCCGCGGCGACGCTGTGGCGCGTGTCCTCCTCCGGGACGGAGCCGCGACCGCTGACGATGCCGTCGTGGCTGGCAGCGGTCGGGATCGAGACGAACCCCTGCCCGCGGTCGTCGGCGGCCATCTTCGCGATGTCGATGGCCTTCCCACCGCCGACCGCGACGAAGAAGTCCGTCTCCGCGGCCTCCGAGGCGGCGATGACGCGCTCGACGGCGTCGAACGTGGCCGTCTCGACCTCGACGACCTCGGGCTCGTCGCCGTGGCTGCGAAACGCCGTCAGCACCCGCTCGCCCGCGATCTCGCGGGGCGTCGGGCTGGTGACGATCAGCGGCCGTCCCGTGAGGTGCAGTTCCGAGACGGCCTCGGCGGTCCGGTCGAGGACGCCGTGCCCGACCACCACGTTCCGGGGGAGCCGAATCCACGTGGATTTCTCGAACATACCGAGTGCTCGCGGGCGGCGCCCAAACCGTTTGCCCATCGGCGGTGCCGGACCCGCGGCGAGCGACAGGAGGGCCGAAGGTCAATACGGCCTATTCTCGCCTTCTTCCGGGAGCGCGCCGCGCGCTCCCGGTACACTGTGAGAATAGACCGTATCAGGCGACGTGGACGTGGTAGTCGAACAGGTCGCTGACCGTGGGGTCGGTGATGCGGACGTCGACGCCGTCTGCGGCGAGGGCGTCGACGACGGCGTCGCGGTCCGCGCCGTCGGGGAGGAAACCGCGACGACCGTCGTCGCCACGGAAGACACGTCCGTCGCGGACGTGCTCGGCGAGCCCGTCGACGGGGCCGTGAGCGCGCACGACGGGCGGGACGGCCGAACGTAGCGTCTCGGGGTCGTCCTGAGCGACGACGCCGCGCTCGGTGACGACGGCGACGGAGTCGGCGAGGTCGGCGTCGACCGGGAGGTGACTCGACAGCACCACGGCGTCGCCGTCGGCGGCCCGGTCGGCCAGCAGCGAGTGGACCGTCTCGACGGCGGTCATGTCCAGCGCGGCGGTCGGTTCGTCCAGCAGGACGAGGGGGGCGTCGACGGCGAGCGTGATCGCGAGTTCGAGTTTACGCTTCATCCCGCCGGAGTAGTCCCGAACTTCGCGGTCCAGGGCGTCCTCGTCGAAGTCCAGTTCGGTCAGCACGTCGCGCCAGCGGTCCGTGGCGCCGGGGTGGAGGTCGCGGAAGAACGCGACGTTCTCCCGGCCGGTGAGCTGGGGGACGAGCATCCCGTCCTGGAGGCCGAAGGTGAGATCGGCCCGCGCCGCCGACGGCGACTCGCCGAACACCGACACATCGCCGGCGTCGGGATGGAGCCCCCCGGCGACGCAGGACAGCAGCAGCGTCTTGCCGGCTCCGTTGGGTCCCAGCAGGACCGTCACCTCGCCGCGTTCGGCGTCGAGGTCGACGCCGTCGAGGACGTGCTCCCCGCCGAACCCCTTCCGGAGGTCGCGCACGCGGACGGCGGCGTCGGCGCTCACGGTCACTCACCTCCCTCCCCGCGGTAGATGCCACGGTCCATCGCGACGGCCGCCGCCGCACCCAGCGCCAGCGCCCACGCGAGAAGCAGCGCGACGTACTCGGGGCCGATCGGGAGCGCGGGCGGGGCGAGGCCGGTCGAGGCGGCGCCCTCCGGGGTGGTCGCGGGCACGTCGGTCAGGTGCCACACCTGTAGGCGCGCCGCCAGCGCGTTCGGCGCGACGTTGACCAGAAACCGGGCGCGGTCGGGGAGCAGCCCGGGCATCAGGCCGTTGTACCCCGTCAGGAAGTACGTCACCAGCAGGACGGCGTTCGTGATGCCGACGATCATCTCGGCGTCCGAGACCAGCACGGTCACCAGCACCGCCAGCGACACGCCGATCAGCGAGAACAGCGCTAGCGACCCGACGACCACGAGGACGGAGACGGGCGACTGCAACGCGTAGCGGGCCCCGTCGAAGTACCCGAGGATCAACACGAGCACGTACGAGCTGGCCGCGACCGAGAGCCCCGCGAGGTACCGCCCGGCGAAGTCGGCGCTGGGGGCGACCGGCAGCGAGCGTAGCTTCCGGTAGCGTTTCTCGCCGACGTCCCGGCCCAGGCCGCTGGCGAACAGCACGAGCGTCACCGTCAGCGCGCCGAACAGCCCCAGCGCGACCGCCGTCGACGCTTTCACCGCGGCCAGGTTGCCGGCGCCGCCGACGGCCTCGGCGCCCGGCAGGAAGGCGACGCTGGTGAGGACGTACCAGAACGCCGGGAAGCCGAATCCCCAGATCAGCGTCGCCCGCGAGCGCAGCGTCGCCCGCAGGGTCCGCCGGGCGAACGCCGCCGTCTGCATCGTCCAGCTTGCACTTGCAGTGTCCGTCTCGCGAGCGACGTCGTGGGTCGCCTCCGTGCCGGTCGCCATGTTCCGGAGACTGTTCTGCACCATGAAAAGATTTGTGTTGTAAATCTACTTTGCAGCACAAATCAAACAGTTGGATTTCCAATCACAAATTCGAAGCCGCTCACTCTGCCACGTCGTCGAGCAACGCTTCGAGCGTCTGGACGTGGTCCTCGAACAGCGTCTCGCCGTCGGCGGTCAGCTCGTAGGTGGTCTGTGGCCGGCGGTCGACGAACTCCTTCTCGACGGCGACGGCCCCGGCATCCTCCATCGTCCCGAGGTGACTCGACAGGTTCCCCTCCGTGAGCTCCAGCTCGTTCTGCAGTTCGGTGAACGTGGACGCACCGTGGCGGTACAGGTACGCGAACAGTTGCAACCGCGTCGGTTGGTGGACGAGTTTGTCGAGGTCCATCGTCATCGGAGGTAGAGGTACGTTGCGACCGAGTACACGAGGTAGACGGCACCGAACACCAGGTACGGGTACGTTCGTCCGATCTCGAACGCCGGGAGCAGCGGCCCGAGGACGACGAGCAGGACGCCACCGACGTAGAAGGCGTAGCGGTCGGGCGCGCGGATGTAGTACGCCTTCAGGACGTTGCCGAGGACCAGATAGCCCACTCCGAGCAGGACGCAGATCACCGCCAGCACCAGCAGATTGTTCTCGGCGTAGCTCAGGTCCGGAACGAACTGGTAGACGACCCAGAGGAGCGGGAGGAACGCGAAGTACACGCCGGCGAAGATGGCGTTGACGTCCGGGCGGCCCTCGTCGCCACCCCACGACACCGACCCACCGCGCAGGCGACCGTACAGTGCGGAGCCACCGCCGAGGCCGCCGATCCAGACGACCCAGTACCAGGTCCAGGACAGTTCGTTGGTGTAGAGATACTGCGAGGCGACCGAGGCGACGGAGACCAGCACGCCGAACACCAGCCACTGCTCGATCGCCGATCGGTAGCGCTCGACCAGGCCCATCGCCTCTTGGATGCGAGACAGCTGCGCCCTGAGCTGTTCCGGATCGACGTCGCCCGTCTCGCTCGCGTCTTCGGTGGCCATACGCTCGACCCACGGCCCCTACTGACATGAGGTTTGCGACACAAAGTGGCAGGCCGACACCCCGGTGCCGTCAGGAAGTTTATGTTCCTGCCGCCCGCCGGCACGCCCATGGGAGAGATCATCGTCCACGAGGACGGCCTCGCGCTCGACGACCCGACGCTTGTCGAGGGACTGCCCGGGATCGGGCTGGTCGGCAAGATCGCGACCGACCACCTCGTCGATGCCTTCGAGATGGAGCACTACGCCAGCATCTACTGTGACGGCATCCCGAGCGTCGGCGTGTATCACGCCGGCGACGCGACGGTGCAGGCGCCGGTCCGGCTGTACGCCGACGCCGAACGAGACCTCCTCGCGCTCCAGAGCGACGTCCCCGTCTCCGCGGAGTCGGCCGACAACTTCGCGAACTGCGTCGTCGGCTGGATGGCGCGCAACGACGTGCGACCGATCTTCCTCAGCGGCCGCCCCTCCCGCGAGCAGGGCGCGCCGCTCGAGGTCGAACCGCAGGGCGCTCCGGGCGTTCGCGGGATCGCCACCGGCGAGGCGGCGGCCCTGCTGGACGAGGCGGGCATCGAGGCGCCGCCCGAGAGCGGCGCCGTCAGCGGCCCCACGGGCGCGCTCCTGCACGACACTGCACGCGAGGGCATCGACGGCGTCGGCCTCGTCGTCGAGAGCGACCCCAACTTCCCCGACCCGCTGGCCGCCCGCGCCCTCCTCGAGGTCGGGGTCGGCCCCATCGCCGACGTCGACGTGAGCGTCGGCGTGCTCGCCGACCGCGCGGCGGAGATTCGCAAGCAGAAACAGCAACTCGCCAAGCAGATGCAGGAGGCCACCAGCGAGGAGAGCTCGCAGGCCCAGCCCCTGCGGATGTACCAGTAACTGCCCGTCGACTCCTGTCGATCCACAAGGGTTTCAACCCCCGTCGCCGTCACCGACCGTATGGACAGACGGACGTTTCTCGGCGCCCTCGCGGCCGGGACCAGCGCCGCCCTCGCCGGCTGTGGCGGTGACGGTGACGATTCTCGACCGCAGGGGACGTTGATCACCGGTGGCGGCGGTGGCGGTGGTGGTGGCGGAGGCGGCGGGTTCGGGACGACGACGGAACCGCCGACGACCGGCGCACAGGACGTGTTCACCGGCGTGGAGTACGACATCCGCGGCGACGACGGCGACACGCTGACTACCTGGACCGTCGAGAACACGAGCGACCGGGCGTGGTCGGTGACGACCGTCTCCGTCGTCACCTTCCGGGGGAGCGAAACCGGCGCGACCCCCATCGTGTCCAGGGTCAGCGAACGCATCACGCTCGGGGCCGGCGAGCAGCGGACGCTCGAACTCCGCCACGACCGCGACCCGGCCGACTGGACGGACTTCCGCTTCGAGTTTCGGGATTTACAGCAGGCCTGAGAAGCGGGCGTCGGAGACTACTCGACGGTCGGGACGGGGACGCCGTCCAGCACCGCCGAGACGATCTGTGACTTCTCGATGTCGTTGACCGTCGCGTCCGGCGTCAGCACGAGGCGGTGGGCCAGCACCGGCTGGGCGATGGTCTTGATGTCGTCGGGGGTGACGTACTCCCGGCCCTCCATGGCGGCGCGGGCGCGGGCGGCCTCGAACAGTCGCTGGGTGCCACGCGGGGAGACGCCGACCTGGACACGGGGGTCCTCGCGGGTCGCGCGGGCGACCTCGGCGATGTACTGCAGGAGGTCTTCGTGGACCCGCACCGTCTCGGGCACCTCCCGGAGGTCCTCGACCTGGTCGGGCGTGACGACCGTCTCGATGGAGGGGCTCTGGTCGACGCGGCCCGCGCGGCGTCGCAGCAGTTCCACCTCGCCTTCCTCCTCCGGGTAGCCGATCGAGGTCTTGACCATGAAGCGGTCGACCTGGGCCTCCGGCAGCGGGAAGGTACCCTCCTGCTCGACGGGGTTCTGGGTCGCGATGACGAAGAAGGGCGTCGGGAGGTCGCGGGTGTCGCCGTCGACGGTGACCTGCTCTTCCTCCATCGCTTCGAGCAGCGCCGCCTGGGTCTTCGGCGGCGCGCGATTGATCTCGTCGGCCAGCACGATGTTCGCGAAGATGGGGCCCTCGCTGAACTCGAACTCGCGGTCACCCTCGTTGAATACGTGGGTGCCGGTCACGTCGGTCGGCAGCAGGTCCGGCGTGAACTGGATGCGGGAAAAGGACAGGCCCAGCGCGGAGGCGAAGCTGCGAGCTGTCAGGGTCTTGCCGGTTCCCGGGACGTCCTCGAGGAGCACATGCCCGCGCCCCAGGACGCCCAGCAGCACCGTCTCCAGGAACTCTCTGTCGGCGATGACGGCCTCGCCGATCGTGTCGAGGATCGCGTTGCTGTCCTCGCTCGCTTCGGGGACTTCCATGTACGCCATCCCCAGCCGTCGAAACAAAGTCCTGTTGGTTCGCAACACGGTCGCGGCGACCACGAACCGAAACGCATTATTACGGCAGGCGGCGACGTTGAGGTGAGCCGAGGTAGCCTAGCCTGGCCAAGGCGGTTGCTTCGAGAGCAACTGTCCGTAAGGACTCAGGAGTTCAAATCTCCTCCTCGGCGCTTCTCGCGGTGCAACGACGCCGAGCGACAGCGAGGCGTCTCGGTCCTCACGACTCCGACAGCGCCGCCTCGCAGCGGCGGACGAGTCGCTCGGCGCCGCCCTCGGCGGCGGCATCGCGGACGTCGCGGAGACGACTGGTCGCTTCCTGGTCGTCGCCGAGGGCCAGCTCGACAAGCGCCAGTTCGTAGTTCGCGCGCCACGCGCCGAGGCGGCGACCGTCTGCGCGAGCTCGCTCCAGGGCAGTCCCCAGGTGTTGGCCGGCGTCGTCGTGGCCGCCGCGCTCGCGTGCGACCACGCCGGCGACGGTGTGAGCGCGCACGAACGGCGCCTGCTCGTCGGCGCCGAGCCCGTCCCGTGCTGCCGACAGCGCGGCGTCGGCGGCCGCCCGGGCGCGGTCGTGGTCGCCGGTGGCGACGGCGGCCAGCGCGGCGCCGGTCTGCAACGGGAGCACGGCGTCGGCGGCGGCCTCACCGACGGACTCGCGGCGGTCGAGGCCGCGGTCGTAGTGGGTCAGCGCCGTCTCGTCGTCGCCCCGGGCCCGGGCCACGTCACCGTGGCGCGCGCAGACTCGCGGGAGAACCTCCGTGACCTCCTCTGCGGCGATCGTGGCGGCGCGCTCGACGTGCTCGGCCGCGGTGTCGGGCTCGTCGGCGGCCAGCGCGAGGCGGGTCAGCCCCAGCAGCGTCTCGACGCAGTAGTGGGGGTTGTCCAGTTCCTCGGCGACGGCGAGCCCGGCGGCGGCGCACTCTCGCGCCCGGTCGACATCGCCGCGTGTCTCGTGGAGTTCGGTCGTGTTGATGTGGGCGTACGTCTGGAGGCGTCCGTTGTCCAGGCGTCTGGCGGTCTCGAGCACCTGCTCGTACTCGTCGAGGGCGTCGTCCCACCGGCACCGACTGGCGAGGACGGTCCCGAGGGTGTTGCGCGCGTCGCAGACGTGGTTCTCCACGCCGACCGACTCGAAGCGGTCGATACAGTCCCTGAGTCGCGCCTCGGCGCGCTCGTAGTCGCCACGCTCGGCGAACGCGATCCCGAGGTTCAGCAGCGCGATCCCCTCGCTCATCTCGTCGTCGTCCTCGCGGGCGGTCTCCAGCGCCGCCTGGAACGCCGACAGCGTCTCCTCGTCGACGGTGCCCCGTTCGAGGTCGACGCCGGCCCTGCTGCGCCGGAGCCGCTCGATCAGGTCGTCGTCGCCGACCGCCTCGGCGAGCGCGACCGCGCGGTCGTAGGCGTCCTCGGCGGCGTCGTACTCGCCGCGCTTGCCCTGGAGGAACCCCTCGAAGGCGACGAGGTCGGCGCTCTCTGCGGTCTCGTCGACGCCAGCCGCCTCGATCGCGGACTGGACGACGTCCAACGCCCGCTCGTAGTCGCCGCGTTCGCGCCACAGCCGCGCTCGCCGCGTCGCGACGGTTCGCCGGCGGTCGTCGTCGGTGGTGCGCTCGGCGACGTACCGCAGGTACCGGTCGGCGGCGGCGTAGTCGTCCTGGAGCATCTGTGTGGTCGCCAGCCGATCCAGCAGCGCCAGGGCGTCCTCGTCGTCCGCCGGGGAGTCGAGGGCCTCCTCGTGGATGGCGTGGGCCGTCTCGAAGGCCTCGGCGGCCGCCTCCGCGGCGTACAGCTCCAGCGCTCGCTCGCCGGCCTCGCGGTAGGACTCGAAGGCCGCCTCGTGGTCGCCGGCGGCCCGGCGGTGGCGCGCGACCGCGGCGTGTCTGTCCGGGTCGTCCTCGTGGACGGTGGCGTACGCCTCCGCGATGCGGCGGTGGTGGGCCGCCGCCCGCTCGTCTGGCACCCGGTCGACGCAGGTCTCTCGGACGAGCCCGCTGGCGAACCGCAGCGTCTCCTCGTCGGCGCGTTCGAGCACCCGTGCGTCGACCAGCAGGTCGAGGCGCCGATCGACCGCGTCCGCGTCGAGGTCCAGCGCCGCCGCGAGGACGTCGGTCGGCACCTCCTGCCCGATCAGCGCCGCGACCTCCAGCATCCTCTCGGTTGCGTCGTCGACGGCGCCGACCCGGAGGCCGATGGCCGCCTCGACGCTCTCGGGGAGCGGCAGCGCCGAGCGCTCCTCCGGGTAGACGTCGTACGCCGGGTCGACGATCCCTTCTGAGACGGCCCGAGAGACGCTCTCCTCGACGAACAGCGGATTCCCGCCGGTGTGTTCGTAGAGGATGTCGACGAACGCCGCCGGCACCTCCGACTCGCCGAGGACGGACTCGATCAGGCGGCGGGTGTCCGCCCGCGAGAACGACGACAGCGTGCGGTGGACCCGGTCGACCGACCGCGCCTCGGCGTCTGCGTGTGCATCGTCGTCCCAGGCCTCGGCGAGTCGGTCGAGCGGGTGGTCGGCGGGGAGGTCCTCGGGCCGGTAGGTGCCGATCAGCGCGACGCCACCGTGGAGTTGCGTCGAGAGGGCCTCGAACAGCGCCAGCGTCGCCTCGCCGGCGGCGTGGAGGTCCTCCACGACCAGCGCCACGGGCGCGTCCGCGGCGGCATCGGTGAGACCGTCGGCGACGGCCTCGAACATCGCCGACCGCTCGGCAGCGTAGGTCTCGGCGTCGGACGGGTCGGGATCGGCGTCAGAGCGAAGTGGGAGGTCCGTCACGCCCAGTCGCTCGACGGCGTCGCCGATCGGCCCGTACGGCTCCGTCCGGTCGGCGCTGCAGGTCTCGACGACGATCCGGACGCCCGCCGCGGCTGCGCGGTCGGCGAACTCGTCGGACACCAGCGTCGTCTTCCCGATGCCGGCGGCCCCGGCGACGAGCACCGAGGCGGGGTCGCCCCCGGCGACGCGGTCGAGGACTCGCTCCAGTCGGTCGAGGTCGGCCGTGCGGTTCACGAACCGCTCGTCGGGCGCGGCGACCCGGACCACCCCGTCGTCGCCGAGTCGCGCGAGCGCCCTGGCCAGGGCCGGCGGCGGCAGGTGCTCGTCGATCGCGGACAGCGGCACGTCGACGGGGTCGCCGTCTCGAACGGTGACGACGCGGTCGGCGACGCGGTCGCGGATCGTCGCCGCCCGCTCTCGCCCGCGGTCGGTGAGCGCGTACCCTCGCTGCTCGCCGGCGATCCCCCTGTCGGCCCGTCCGTGTTCGACGACCAGCTCTGCGCCGGTCAGTTCGTCGAGAGTCGAGAGGAGTTCGACGCGACCGGACAGCCCCCGCTTCTCGAACCCGAGCACCTCGCACAGCTCCGCGACCGGCACCGCGGCGTCGGCCTCGACAGTCGCGGACCGCTCCGCGAGGTGGACCAGGACGATGTCCCGCAGGGAGATTTCCATCGGTACCGACGACTACGTAACAGCTCAAAAAAGATGCGGCCCGACGGGGTGGGTCGCGGTCGTGATCGTCGGACACCGAAAGCGGTTTTCCGAGACCGACGGACAGCTCGGGCATGCACGTTCGGGTCAACGCCGCCGTCAGCGCCGACGGGAAGCTCTCCACGCGTCGGCGCGAGCAGATCGAGATCAGCGGCGAGGAGGACTTCGACCGCGTCGCAGACCTGCGGGCCGACAGCGACGCCATCCTCGTCGGCGTCGGGACGGTCGTCGCGGACGATCCGCACCTCCTCGCCGACGAGGCGACGGACCCACCGCTCCGAATCGTCGCCGACTCCGAGGGGCGGATGCCCCCCGACGCCCGGATTCTCGACACCGCGGCGCCGACGGTCGTTCTCGTCAGCGAGGCCGCGCCCGAGGGCCGCGTGCGTCGGTTCGAGGCGGCTGGCGCCGAGACGGTCACCGCCGGGGTGGAGCGGGTCGACCTCTCGGCGGCGTTCGACGCGCTCGAAGCACACCACGGCGTCGAGCGTGTGATGGTCGAGGGCGGCGGCGAGATCATCTTCTCGCTGTTCGAGGCGGGCCTCGTCGACGACCTGTCGGTGTTCGTCGGGCCGACGGTGATCGGCGGCCGGGACGCGCCGACGCTGGCCGACGGCGACGGGTTCCTCGGCGACTTCCCCGAACTGGCCCTGCGCGAGACCGAGCGACTCGACGGCGGGATCGTGCTCCACTGGGACGTGCTCGACTGAGCGAATTCGGTCGGACGGGTCGGACGGCGTCCACACCCGGATCGGCGGCGATGGTACTATGTGGGTTGGTGTCGTGGGTCGTGGTATGGGTGACACCAAACGCGGTCGCGAGCGGTCCGGGAAGAACAAACGCGAGCAGCGCCGTCGCCGTCTGATTCGTGCGGAAATCGAGGCCGAACCCCCGGAGCCGTCGTTGGACGACGTGTTTGGGGAAGAGTAGCGAGGGGTCGAACGGAGTGAGAGCCCTCGAAGCGAAGCGGTGACCGTAGGGAACCGCGGAGTAGTAGGGTTCCCCGAGCGGTAGCGAGGTTCCGCAGGAACCTCGAAGCGAAGCGGTGACCGTAGGGAACCGCGGAGCAGTAGGGAGACGTGAGCGCAGCGAACGTCTCCGAATTGCGATCGGGGAGCGCGATTCGGCGCGAGCGCAGCGAGCGAGAATCGCGACTGTGAGCGGCGACCGCGGGGAACCGCGAACGCAGTGACTCGCGAGAACTAGCGAGGACCTGAGCACCGCGAAGGTCCTCGAAGCGAAGCGGGCCAGCGCAGAGAGTAGCGCGTAGCCGCTCCTCGCCTGCCGATCAGTGCTCGTGGCCGGTCGCTTCCTCGAAGGTCATGCCGAACCGGTCCTCGAAGGCGTCCATCGTCGCCTCTTCGACGGCGAGAATCTCGTCGCTCGGGTCGCCCTCGCCGTGGTGAGTGAGGTGGTGAGTGCGCGAGGCGAAGGAGAGCAGTGCCACGTCGCCGACGACGGCGGCATCGCTCTGGTCGCCGTCCCGGATCAGGTCGAGCAGGCCCGCCGGCAGGGTCAGTTCGTCGCTGCTACCTTCGGTGTCGATCTCGATCGTCACCATCTCGGTGTCGTCCATGCCCCGACCCACGCCGTCCGGACACAAAAGGGCTCGTGGCTTCGAACGGACCACTCTGCCGCAAGGACCCCAAAGTACTCGGCGTGATCGTACGGTGTGTCGAACATGCCGTCGAGGAGGCAGTTCCTCGAGTGGGCGGCGGTCGCCACTGTCGTCGGCGTCGCGGGCTGTACCGCCGATACAGCGAACGAGTCCACCGGGAGCCAACGGGACACCACGACCACCGCCGTCAGCACCACGACCACTACCACCACCGCTACCCGACGCTCGGACGGTCGATCCGAGTCCCCCACGGAGTTCCCTACAGAGCCCCCGACAAACACCTGCGACGAACAGTACGTGGCCGAGGATATTCGGATCAGCAACCGACGGCCGTCGACGGTGACGGTGTCGGTCGAGATCGAGGCGACGCCTTCCGTTCCCGACCCGCCATTCTTCGCCGAGAAGTACCGCGTCGAAGACGAAACGGTAGTCGAGGAACCGATCTTCGAAAACGCGAACACCGACAGGTACGACTACGAACTGCTGGCGACCGTCGACGATCAGACGGCGCGTGTCGACGTTACGACGATGGCCCAAACCCCTAGACTGTACACCAGACGAATCGAGATCGCCGAGGAGATCGGCGCGTATCAGGTGGTCAGCGCTCCGGGGGAACGCCACAACCCCAACTGCTACGGCGAGGACTGACCCATTCGGAAGCGCTCTCTGCGGCGGTGGCGTCCGACGCTAGTCGTCGTCGGCGACGGCGGACTCCGCGGGCGCGCCCAGGCGGTCCTCGTTGCTCTCCAGCCACTCGTCGGCGTCCATCGCGGCCTTGCAGCCCATGCCCGCGGCGGTGACCGCCTGCTGGTATTGGTGGTCGACGACGTCGCCGGCGCCGAAGATGCCCTCGATGTCGGTGTGGGTCTGGCCGCCGCCGCGGCCACCTGTCGTCTGGAGGTAGCCGGCGTCGTCCATCTCGACGCCGGTCCCTTCGAGGTAGTCGGTGTTGGGCGTGTGCCCGATGGCGTAGAACACCGCGCCGACGTCGAAGTCGTAGGTCTCGACGTCGTCGGCGTGCTCGGGGTCGTCGAGCTTCTCCTTGGGGTGGCCCTCGGGGTGCTCGACGAGGGTGACGTGGTCGACGCCGTCTGCGGCGCTCCCGTGAATCTCGGTCAGTTCGGTGTTCCAGAGAATTTCGAGTTCGCCGGCGTCCTGTTTCTCGAACAGGCGCTCCTGCCAGACGTCCTCGGCGCGCAGCTCGTCGCGGCGGTGGGCGACGTAGACGGTGTCGGCGAACTTCGTCAGGAACGACGCCTCCTCCGCAGCGGCGTCCCCGCCGCCGACGACGAGCATGTCCTCGTCGCGGAAGAAGGCGCCGTCGCAGGTCGCACACGTCGAGAGGCCGTAGCCCATCAGTTCGTCCTCGCCGGGCACGCCCAGGGTCCGCGCGGAGGCGCCCGAGGCGACGACGAAGGCGTCGCAGGTGTAGACGTTGCCGTTCGTGAGTTCGACGCGGTGGGGCGGCCCGGCCTCCAGGTCGGCGACGACGCCGTGTTCGACGTCGGCGCCGAACTTCTCCGCCTGGGACTTCATGTCCTCGACCAGTTCGGTCCCGCCGACGCCATCGGGGAAGCCGGGGTAGTTCTCGACATCGGTGGTCAGCGTCAGCTGTCCGCCCGGTTCGTCGCCCTCCAGTACCAGCGGGTCGTTGTTCGATCGCGCGGCGTAGATCGCCGCGGTGAGCCCTGCAATCCCGCTGCCGGCGACGATCATCCGCCGGTGTGTCGCGTCCTCGCTCATATCTCGTGTGTACGCTAGCCGCCTGTAAAGCAATTCGGTTGTCGTGTGCCGTTGCCTCCTGACCGCCGACGACACACGGAAGGGCCTGGGCGGCCCACGGCGGAGCATGGCCGCCGACCTCGCCGAGAAGACCGACCGCTACGAGGCGCTGCTCGCGGAGGCACTGGACGCCGCCGCCGTCGCGGCGCCGCCGGAGACGCCGCTCGCGGCCGCCGCCGCCGAGCACCTGGAGATGGCCGAGTCGTACCTCGAAGACGGCCGGCACTTCCGGGCGGAGGACGACCTCGTGAACGCGCTGGCGTCGTTCTCGTACGGCCACGGGTGGCTGGACGCGGGCGCGCGAGCGGGGCTGCTGGACGTCCCCGAGGAGGGGCACCTGTTCACCGTCTGAGCGCTCGCGTCACGTCGACTCGACGCCCGGCGCCCCCCGAACCGCGGCGACGGTCAGTCCGACGACGGCGGGGCCGAGCAGGATCACCGCCACCCAGAGGGCCAGTGCGGCCTGCCCGACCGGGTCCGCGAGGTCGGTTACGTCCGTGCCGTCGAGCCCGCCGGGGGCGACGAACACGACGACCGAGACCACGAGCGCGACGGGCCACCCGGAGATGACGACCCGCAGCGCCCGGTCGCGGTCGCCGCCGATCGCACGCCGGACCAGCGCAGTCCCGAGTCCGAGCGGCCCGATCACCAGCGCGACGCCGGTGACGAGCGCCGTCTGGAGCGCGTCGAGCCCGGCGCCGACGGAGTTCAGCGCGGCGAGCGTCCCGACGCCGAGCAGGACGAGCAGGGTGACGCTCCCGAGCGTCGCCGTCAGGACGGGTTCGAGCAGGCGTCTGCGGGCCAGTCGGAGCGTGATCAGGGTGACCGGCACCGAGACGCCCACCGTGACGATGTAGGCGACCAGCGGCAGAAGGTCGCTGACACCCTCGGCCATGCGATCGAGTAAGGCGGTGATCGCACTTGTAGCTCTCCCCCGGACCGCACGCCGAGACGCAGTCGGGTGACTTTATATCGGGGCCGCCTCACATCGGGACACGATGGAGGCGGCCCTCTGGTACGTGCTCACCGGGACGCGCGGCGGTGCGAACCGCCTGCGCATCCTGCGTGCCATCGACGAGCGGCCGCGCAACGCCAACCAGCTTGCCGAGGAGCTCGATCTGGACTACAAGACGGTGCGCCACCACCTCGACGTGCTCGTGGACAACGGCATCGTCGAGACCAGCGGCGACGACTACGGGGCGGTGTACCTGCCGAGTCAGGCCGCGCGAGACCACTGGGACACGATCGAGGAAATCTTCGAACAGGTGGACTGAACCATGTCAGAACCGGTGAACCACGGCGAGAGTATGGGCGGATTTGGGAAAGAGTATATCCCCGAACAGGAGTACGGTGATACGAGATGAGCATCTGGACCGACCTCGCGAAGGTCGCCGCCGGCGTCAACGTCGCGCTGCTGGTGGCGCTCCTGTACGTCTGGGGTCGGAACTACCTGCAGTTCCGCTCGAAGCACACGCTGGGACTGCTCGTGTTCGCCGTGTTCCTGCTGGCGGAGAACGCGCTGATGCTGTACACGTACCTCCTCGACCCGACGCTGTCGACGTGGTGGCACGACCAGAGCAAGGTGCCGACCATCGTCTGGCAGGCCCAGATGGCCCTGAACGTGTTGCAGACCGTCGGCATCGGATTCCTCGTCTGGATCACCTGGGACTGACGCGCTGGCGACCCGTCGGTTCTCTGTCTCTCCTGTCGATTCGCGATTCTCTCTTCGGTCTCCTGTCGGTCCGCGGCTCTCTTTCCCCTCGATCCACCGGCGGCTGAGATTGTACCACGTAGCGACGCCGTAGCGATGGATTCCGGCCGAGTTGGGGGCCCTTACGGGACGAAGTTGGGTGGTAGTTCGGCGTATACTATTCAGTCAGTTCTCCGACGGTCGGGATATGTCACACCGGACACCGATGGTGTTGGCAGTCGTACTGACGGTGGTGATCAGCGCGGGCGCGGTCGGCGTCGCCGGCGCCCTCGCGAACGGCGCCGGAGGTGGTCCGAGCGCCGACGCTGCGACGGCGGACTCGGCGACGGTCGGGTCCATCCAGTTCTCTGCCCAGACCAGTGGCGGGACGACCGTCACGGTCGACTCGGTGACGGTGCCCGACGGCGGGTTCGTCACGATTCACGACTCGACGGTCGGCGACGACGCGCTGGGCAGCGTGGTCGGCACCTCCGAGTACCTCTCGCCGGGCACCCACGAGAACGTGACGGTGTCCCTGGAGGAGCCGCTGACCGAGAGCGGGACCTACGTGGCGATGCCCCACCGCGACACGGACGGCGACCGCGTGTACGACTTCGTCGCGGACAACGGCGGCACCGACGGCCCGTACACCGAGGGTGAGAGCGCCGTCGTCGCCCAGGCCGAGGTGACCGTCTCCGCGACGGTGTCGATGAGCGACCAGCCGACCGACGGCTCGGCGGTCGTCGTCGATCGTGTGGAACTGTCCGAGGGTGGGTACGTGACGATCCACGACTCGACCATACTCGACGGGGCGGTGTTCGACAGCGTCCGGGGGACCTCCGAGTACCTCGGCCCCGGCGTTCACGAGAACGTGCGGGTCGAACTGTCGACCTCGGTCGACGAGAACACGACCCTGGTGCCGATGGCACACCGCGAGAGCGACGGTGACCAGACGTACGACTTCGTGAGCAGCGAGGGCGGCGACGACGGCCCCTACGCGAACGCCGACGGTGACGCGGTCGTCGACACCGCCAACGTGACCCTGGCCAGTGAGGCCTCGGTGACCTACGACGGCGGCCCGACCGGCGGCAACAGCGTGGTCGTCGACGCCGTCTTCCTGCCCGAGGGCGGGTTCGTGACGGTCCACGACGCCTCCGTGGGCGACGGCGCGGTGTTCGACAGCATCCGGGGAACCTCCGAGTACCTCGGGCCGGGGCTGCACCGGAACGTCCGGGTGAACCTCACCGACTCGCTGACCGACGATGGGACGCTGGTGCCGATGGCTCACCAGGACACCAACGACAACGAGGCGTACGACTTCCCCGACTCCGGTGGGAGTGACGACGGGCCGTACACCGCCGACGGCGCGGCGGTCGTCGCCCAGGCCGAGGCGACCGTCAGCGCGACGGTGTCGATGGACGTCCAGCGGTCGGACGGTCGGACCGTGGTCGTCGACTCCGTCGATCTCTCGGAGGGCGGGTTCGTGACGATCCACGACGCCAGCCTGTTCGCCGGCGACGCACTCGGCAGCGTGGTCGGGACCTCCGAGTACCTCGAGGCGGGGTACCACGAGGACGTCGTGATCACGCTGGACGACCGTCTGCGGACCAGTCAGACGCTGGTGCCGATGGCCCATCGCGACTCCGACGACGACCAGACGTACGACTTCGTGAGCAGCGGGGGCAGCGACGACGGCCCCTACGCGAGCAACGGGTCGGCGGTCGTCGACACGGCCAAGACGGTGGTGCTGGCCTCCGCGGCGTTCGAGGCACAGACCAGCGACGACGGCACCGTGACGGTGCGGGAAGTCACCCTCCAGAACGGCGGGTTCGTGACGATCCACGACGCGAGTCTGCTGGACGGCGAGGCCCTCGGCAGCGTGGTCGGCACCTCCGAGTACCTCTCGCCGGGCACCCACGAGAACGTCACCGTCGAGGTCGACGTCCCCGAGGGGAGCCAGACGCTGATCGCGATGCCCCACCGGGACACGGACGGTGACCAGACGTACGACTTCGTGAGCAGCGAGGGCAGCGACGACGCCCCGTACGTCGCCGACACCGGTGCGGTCGTCGTCCCTGCAGAGGTCCAGGTCGAGGCCTCGGGTGGCCAGGAGACCACCACGGCGCCACCCACCACTGCGGAGCCGACCACGACGGTCGGCGACATGGACGGCACCGAGACGATGGGTGACATGGACGGCACCGAGACGATGGGCGACGGGACCGACACCGAGTCCGACGACGGTGGCGGCGGTTCGCCCGGACTGGGCGTCGTGGCGGCGCTCGGCGCGCTGCTAGCGGCGCTCGGACTGCGGCGCGCCCGTCGCTGACCGGCGCCGTCCCGTCCGAAACGAATTTATACCGTATCTCGAAGACCGTGCTAGTGATTAACGAAACCTTCTTCAGTGACAATACCGGCACTTATAAACTTAGGGGAAAGATTTATATGCTTGTCGATGTAACGTATAGTTAGCGAATGCGGGCGACCGGGTTCTGTCGTTCACGACACCCCGCGAGCCCGCTCTCACCCATCATGAGCAACACAGACATCAGGACGCGGCCGACGACGGAGACCCAGCGACCGACCGACAGTGAGCAAACCACCGAGAGCGAGGAGGCCGTATCGGACGCCGAACGGACCTCCTGCCCGGAGTGTGGCGGCCAGTTGCAGAGCGACGAGGAGCACGGCGAGCGCTCCTGTGTCGACTGTGGGCTGATCGTCGAGAGCGACGAGATCGACCACGGCCCCGAGTGGCGCGCCTTCGACAGCGCCGAGCGCGACCGCAAGTCCCGCGTGGGGGCGCCGACGACGAAGATGATGCACGACGACGGCCTCTCGACGAACATCGGCTGGCAGGACAAGGACGCCTACGGGCGGTCGCTGTCGGCCAGCCAGCGCAAGAAGATGCAGCGCCTGCGCAAGTGGAACGAGCGATTCAGGACGCGTGACTCCAAGGAGCGCAACCTCAAGCAGGCGCTGGGCGAGATCGACCGGATGGCCAGCGCACTCGGACTGCCGAAGAACGTCCGAGAGACCGCCAGCGTCATCTACCGCCGCGCGCTCGACGAGGACCTCCTGCCCGGCCGTTCGATCGAGGGCGTCGCCACCGCCGCGCTGTACGCCGCCGCCCGCCAGGCCGGCACCCCCCGCAGCCTCGACGAGATCACCACCGTCTCCCGCGTCGAGCGCATGGAGCTGACCCGCACGTACCGCTACGTGATCCGGGAACTGAACCTGGAGGTCCAGCCCGCGGACCCGAAAAGTTACGTCCCGCGGATCGCCTCCGAACTGGAGCTCCCCGAGGAGAGCGAGCGCCGGGCCCGCGAACTGCTCGACAGCGCCCGCGAGGACGGCACCCTCAGCGGCAAGAGCCCGGTCGGGCTCGCCGCGGCGGCGGTGTACGCCGCCTCGCTGTTGACCAACGAGAAGGTCACGCAGAGTGAGGTTTCGGCGGTCAGCGACGTCTCCGAGGTCACCATCCGCAACCGGTACAAGGAGCTGCTGGACTCCGCGGACGCCGGTCCGAACTGATCGGTCGAGGTGAGCGCGGGCGGTCGCCGACTCTCTTCTCGCCGCGACAAAGCTTTTGCCACGGCTGGGCGTACGTGGGTGCCATGGAGGAGACGTACGTCCGGCTCCTGTGCCCGGAGTGTGGGAAAGACTGGGAGTCCACGCCCTCGGAACTCCCGACGCCGAAGACGACGTTCCACTGCCCGAACTGTCACGCGTCCCGTCGCACCGCCGAGTTCGCGCGCACCGAGAAGGACCTGGAGACGCTTCAGGAGCTGGGGTGACGCGGCCGACCCAGTCTCGCAGCCGCGTGGCGAGGACTACTCTTCTGGGGTCGCCGACTGGGCGCCGCAGGCCTCACAGCGGACGATCAGCGCGCCGCGGTCCCGCTCCAGCTTGGTGTCCGGGAGCCCGCACTCCGAACAGCGGACGTACTCCTCGGCGTAGGTGTCGATGGCGTCCTCGATGCGGTCCGCCGAGAACGACCCCGTCAGCCGCGCTCGGCCGCTCTCGTCGATGTGCCCGCTCGTGCCCAGCTCGTTCTGCAGTCGCTTGACGACGTGTTCGGCCTCGCGGCCGAGCCGATCCACCGTGCTCTGGAAGTTCTCGAACACGGTGACGTTGCCCTCCTGGCGGACCTCCGGGGTGGGGAGGCTGAACCGCTCGTCGGAACCGGCGATGTCCGGCGACCGCTCCAGCGCTCGGTCGAGGTGGTCGTCGTAGCTCATGTACGGTTCGTGCCCGTCCGAGGGTAAAAGAACTGCGAGACGCGAGACGCGACCGGAGGGAGCGTCTCGGAACGGCGAGCGGGGAGCGGAGCGACCCGCGAGCCGCACGGAGCGCTCTACAAGAAGCGAAGACGAGGAGGGGGTCTCCGGAGAGCGAACGGCGAACGTCCGGGGCGTGTCGTCCGGTCGCCCGCCCCGACATTCCACCACAGCGGCCGTCCTCAGGGGTCGTACGGCCGAATCTGGCATGTCAACGTTTCTCAGGATAATAATATAACCCTGGACTCTCTAGCCGTGTTTGCTATGAAGAAACAGGAGCTGATTCACCTTCACGGGCTGCTCGCCGAAGTATCCAACCACTGCGAACAGTGGTGTGACGAATCGATGTCCCTCTCGGACTACGAGGCGACGGGGGTACGACCGACATCGATTCACCGATCGAAGACCGACCACAAGGACGCCGTTTTTGCACTCGTCGACGATCTCACGGACGAACTCGCCGAGGAGACCACGGAACGCGTCTCGGCGACCGCCGACTGAACTCCGAGGAGACGCCGCTCGCGTCGAACACCACGTTCGGCAGCGACGCGTGTCGCGATCTGGGGGCGGTGTGACGCCGCTCACACGGTGGGGTCTCGGCTTCGACCGGCGAGCGTCGCTATCCGACGGGGGCTCGCCGGTGAACGGTGAGAACGAGCCGTCTCAGTCGATCAGGTCCTCGAACTCCGGCAGGACCTCCTCCTCTTCCTCGTCGTCTTCCGCTCCCTCGTCGGGCGACCTCGTGGCTCCCGAGTCGGTCTGGTCGGCCTCGTCCTCGGCGGCGGACTCGTCGCTCACCTCGTCGGCGTCTTCGTCCTTGTCGTCCTCGTCGTCGACGACCTCGACTTCGAGCACCTCCAGTGGGATGTTCTCCAGGCGCTGGCCGATCTCCTTGCGGGCGATGCGGGAGGCGTGCTCCTCGCGCTCGACGTTGAACACGGTCATCTCCAGCTCCAGCGCGACCAGCGCCTCGTCGGCGGCGATGAACGCCGGCGGCAGCTCCTCTCCCGATGGCGAGGTGCGCTCGCCCATGCTGATCTCGACGTAGTTGAGGTCCGGGTTCAGCATCTCCCCCGTCTTCGAGATGGCGATGCGAACCGCCTCATCGGGCGTCTCCACGTCGTACACCGGTACCGCGGCCTCGACGACGACTCTGCAGTTCATACCTATCTATCCTTACCTTCGGGCGACGACAGTATGAAGGTTGGCCCTGGGGTGTCCTCCGGGGCCGGATTCGGCCGCGTCGCGGGCTACCGCCGGAGGCGCGCGATCGGCCCGTCGGCCCCGTCGACGAGTTCGACCAGTCCGTCTTCCGAGAGGTCTTCGACGAGGCCGCGGAGCCACGCCCGGCCGTGGTCGCCGTCGGGGGCGTAGTCGACTCGCACGCGCGGCCCCAGGTCGTCCAGCACCAGTTCGTCGTACTCTTTCAGCGCCGCGATCACGCGACCACGCATCTGGCGGCGCGACCCCTCGAACTCGGGCTGGCTCGGCACGTCGGGGGCGGTGAAGTCACCGGTCTCGTAGGCGCGACACCACTCCCGCCAGGGACAGCCCGCTCCGTCGCAGGCCGGCGTCTGCTCGCAGGCGACGCCGCCCAGTTCCATGATCGCGTTGTTCCACACTCGGGACTCGCCGTCCGGCATGAGGTCGTTCGCGAGGGCTTCGAAGGTGTCGTCGTCGTCGGGTGCCCCCAGCGCGCGGTACAGCACTCGTTTCACGTTGGTGTCGACGACCGCGTCGCCATTGTCGAACGCGAACGAGGCGACGGCGTTTGCGGTGTACGGCCCGACGCCCATCAGTTCGGACAGCGCCGCCGGCGTCTCCGGGAACTCGCCGTCGAAGTCGTCGCGGACCTGTCCGGCGGCCTCGTGGAGGTACTTCGCGCGGTTGTTGTACCCGAGGCTGTGGTCGCTCCAGAACGCGACGACGTCGCCGCGGTCGGCCGCCGCCAGCGCGTCGACATCGGGCCACCGCTTTAGGAAGTCCCGGTAGGCGTCCTCGACCCGACCGAGCTGGGTCTGCTGGCTCATCACCTCCGAGACGAGGATGGCGTAGGGGTCCGTGGTTTCGCGCCAGGGGAACGAACGGTGGTCGGCCTCGTACCACTCGACCAGCGCGGCGCGGAGGTCGCCGAGGTCCTCGGGCAGCAACTCCGCAGGGTCGTCGGGGGCCTCGCGCCCGTCATCGTCGGCCGCCACGCTCCCGTCGCCGTCGGTCATCGCCCGGAGTTACGACGGGCGGGGTTTGTCGGTTGCGGTCGCCGGCGCCGGGCCCACCGGACGCGGCGCCGTGGCTCGGAACGAAAGACACACCCCCGCGCCCGCCCCACGACCGGCCGTGACCCTGGACGATCTCACCGCGGACGTCGAACGGACCTACGCGGACCTCGCCGAGGCCGACGTCGACCTGGACGAGGAGGCACGCCGCGAACTGACGATGCTCGCGACGGCCTTCGACACGGAGGACCCGAGCGACCTCGTCGCGCGAGCGATCCACCTGTTGTTTCAGACCAGCGTCGACACCGGGCGACTGGACTTTCACCTCCGCTCGACGTACGACGTGACCTACGACGAGTATCTCGCGGGCGTGACCTACGACGAGATGGCCGGCGGCCCACCCGCGCCCGACGACGACGAGCGCCGCTACCAGTTCTGAGGGGGCGTCGGGCCGTCCCGTCGCGGCCGTGACCGCGACCGCAACCGTTTACCGCCGCCCGCCGGAACGACCGATCGAATGACGGCGACGGAGGTGGCGCTGGCGCTGGCGGTCGCCGCGGGTGCGCTGGCGCTGACGTGGTACGGCGTGGCCCGAGCGCTCCCGCGACTGGATCGACTGCCGAGTCGGTACCGGACGGGTGCGGCACTCGCCCTGTCGTTCGTCGGGCCGACCGTCGCGCTGGTCGCACTTGCGCTGGCGGCGGTCGGCGCGGGGTGGCTCCAGTCGCTCGGGGTGGTGACGGTCCTGGCGTGGTTCTTCTGTGTGATGGCGATCGCGCTGCTGGACGCGGTCTGGTTCGCCCGGACGCGGGCCATCCCGGTGTTGACCGAGACTGCGGGCGTGGACGTCCCCGAGACGGTCGTCGCGGCGCTGAACGCGGGGTCGCTGCTCGGCGGCGGGCTGTCGGCGCTGGGGTTCCTGGGACTCGCGGTCCAGGAGTTGACCCCGCGACCCGGCCGCCTCGGCGAACTCGCCCGCGCGCTGCCCCAGAACCCGGCGATCCTGCTCGGCTTCCTCGTTGGGGCGCCGCTGTTCTGTCTGGCGTACGGCGGACTGATCGCGCTGTACCTCCGGGTGACCGTGATCAAGCCGGAGTCGGCGTGAGGACGACGGCTGTTCAGTCGTCGGCTTCGGCCGGCCGCTCGCGGGCGACTTTCTGGATCGACTCGACGAGCAGGTCCAGCCCGATCGCCATCTCGCGCTCGGTGACGTCCATCGGCGGGAGCAGGCGGATGACCTTCGTGCCACAGCCCAGCGTGAGCAGGCCGCGCCGCAGCGCGGCCTCCAGGACGGCGTCGCGGCGGTCCTTGTCGGAGAACTCGACGGCCAGCATCAGGCCCTTCCCGCGGACGTCTTCGACGCCCGGGATGTCGGCGTCGGCCATGTGCTGGCGGAACTGCGCCTCGCGCTCGTCGGCGTTGTCGAGCAGGTCGTGCTCGTCGATGGCCCGCAGCGTGAGCACGCCCTGCAGCGACGACAGCACGTCGCCGGCACCCCACGTCGAGGACAACCGCGAGGTCTCGTCGGGGAAGATGTCGGAGTTCGAGACGGTCGCGCCGACGCGCAGGCCCTTCGCGGCGGTGATCACGTCGGGTTCGATGGCGTAGTGGTCCGACCCCCACATCTCGCCGGTGCGGCCGACGCCGGCCTGAATCTCGTCGGCGATCAGCGGGATGTCGTGGGTCGCACAGAGGTCCTGCACCTCCTCCATGAACGAGTCGCTGGGGAAGCGGTACCCCCCCTCGCCCTGGATGGGTTCCATCATGAGGAACGCGACCTCGTCGGGGTTGATGTGGCCCGTCTTGGGGTCGAGCTTCTTGCGCAGCAGCGATGGATCGTCGGTCCCGCCGGGGAAGAAGCCACAGGAGCAGGTCGCCGGGTCACAGGCAGTATCGTCGCAGTAGGGGACGTCGTGGACGCCAGGAATCTCCGGGAACTTCCGCCGGTAGACTTCCTTCGAGCGGTTCAGCGACAGCGCGCCCAGCGTCCGCCCGTGGAAGGCGCCGTCGAAGGTGATGGCGTACTTGGCGCCGTCGCGGTGGTCGTAACAGATTTTCATCGCGTTCTCGACGGCCTCCGCGCCGGAGTTCGAGAGGAAGACGGTGTCGGCGTCGTAGTGGGCGGTGCGCTCGACGAGCTCCTCCATGAGGTGGGCCGGGCCGGGGACGGAGGCCTCGTCGGGCGACTCGCCGCTGGAGAAGTAGAAGTCCTGACCGGCGATCTTGTTGGGGTCGACGAGGTCGAACTCCCGGAGGTCGTCCATGATCTTGGGGTTGTTGTACCCCAGCGGGGCGGCGGCGACGTGACTGGTGAAATCCAGCAGTACGTTGCCGTCGACGTCGGTGCAGAACGGCCCCTCCGCGTCCTCGGTGATGTCCCAGACGAAGTCGTAGACGTACGTCGAGGGGGCAGAGTGCTGGTGGTGGAACTCGGCCCATCGCTCGGCCTTCTCGCCGGGCATCGCGTCGACCGCAGGCTCGGCGCTGTGTCGGTCCATGAAGTTCGTTCACCGTGGCCGCTCCATAAACGGTTCGTTCCGGTTCCCGCAACGTTTGCGCCCCGGGCGACCCCCGTGCGGTCGACCGATCACAGCACCACGACCGCCGTCGCCCCGGCAGCCACCGCCAGCAACAGCAGGCTGTAGGCGGCCACCGAGGTGGCGAACTCTCGTTCGCCGCTGGCGGCGGCCAGCGCGGCCTTGACGAGGACGCTCGCGGCCGTCGCGATCAGAATCGTGAGCACCGCGGTCCCCGATCCGATGGCGCCGGTGCGGTACAGCGACACCGCGGAGGCGGTGACGCCGGCCGAGGAGACCAGCCCCGACAGCGCGCCGGTGACGTACAGGCCGGCGGCACCGAACTGCGAGGACGCGAGCGCGCCGGCCACGACGATGACGAAGAACACGGCGCCGAAGCCCAGGGCGTTGCGCAGCGAGAAGGGGCTGTCCAGGGACATCTCGGCGGACTCGCGCCAGTCGGCGATGACCCCGGCGACGACGACGCCACCGACGACCAGGGCGCCCAGCGGCGCCACCGCCGCCACCAGCGGTCGCTCCGGTGACCCGAAGCTGAACCCCACGGCGATGACGAGGTTGCGGATGGCCATCGCGGCGTCGGCCAGCAACACGCCGGCGACGGCGAACGTCGTCGCGTCGGGACGCTGGCGGACGTGGTCGAGCATCGTGCCGACCACCGCCGTCGAGGACGCCAGGCCGCCGAAGAAGCCGGTGACCGCGATGCCTCGGCCGCCGTAGTTCTGGACGACGGCGTAGTTGACGATGCCGATGCCGGCGACGGTGACGACCATCAGCCAGACGACCCGGAGTTCGACGGTCACGCCCACGCTGCCCAGTTCGACGGGTTCGACGGGCAACAGCGGGTAGACGACGAACGCGAGGATGGCGAACTCCGTCGTCGAGCGCAGCTCCTCCCGCGAGAGCCCCCACGCGATGGAGTGCAGCTCCCGCTTGAGCACCAGCAGCAGCGACGACAGCACCGCGACGGTGACGCCCTCGATGACGTAGCCGTCCGCGACCAAGGCCCCGACGCCGTAGGCCACCAGCATCGACACCGATGTCGTCAGCGAGAGGCCGCCGGGTTTGTCGTCGAGGAGCCCCTCGACGGCGAGCAACACGCCCTGGACGATGACCAAGAGGCCGCCCAGCGCCAACAGAAGTTCCCGGTCCAGCGTGACGAACACCGCCGCGATGAGGCTGATCAGCGAGAACGTCCTGATGCCGGCGGCCTTCTGTGACCACTCGCGCTCCAGGCCGAGAAACAGACCCAGCGCTGTCGCGAGGGCGATGCGGACGACCGCACTGTCCAGCGGCGCGACCGCCAGCTGGTCGACCTGCGCGAACACTCTCTGTAGTACTATATACGGATATATAAGAGTGCGGAGTGGAGGTGGGTCAATCCACGGTGTCGCGCTCGTCTCCTGGCGCGCGTTCGCCCCGTTCGCCGCGCGCCCGGTCGCCGATCACGCGAGCCGTCTCAGAGATCGACGTACTGGGTCTCCCACTCGCGGCGAGCCTCGATCTCGCGTTGGCCCCGGCTCGTGAGGACGTAGTAGTTGGTGCGCCGGTCGCGCTGGCCCTTCTCTACGAGCCCCTTATCGACGAGCGTGTCGAGATTCGGGTAGAGTCGCCCGTGGTGAATCTCCTTCTCGTAGTAGTTCTCCAGTTCCTCCTTGATCGCGAGCCCGTGCGGTTCCTCCTCCCCCGCGATGACGTACAGGAGGTCTCGCTGAAATCCTGTCAGGTCGTACATTGAGTATATCCAACGTACTGTTATTCTCTGTGTTAGATAAATATGTCGGCCCCGTAGACATCGGGATTCAAACACGGAGGCCGGAATCACCCGCCGGGTCACAACCTCGCGGGACGGGAATGGTGGAGCGAGCGACATTCTTGGAAGTATGATACACGATGACAGCCGACAGTAGTTTCCAGCCACGTAGACGACGCCGTGGCCACTCGAGAACTAATCGAAACAGGAAAGCAGGTCGCGCGGTGAAAAGTCCGCGCGACCGCTTGCCGCCCTGAATTGGTCCCCGCTGACGCTTCGGCCCTCCAAAGCGAAGCGTCACCTGAAGCAAGGAGACGGATTCTAATAAATGTACCGACGCCGGACGAGGACGCGACCTCGGCGCCGGGTCACGATTCTCGACGGTCGTCGCGGCTCGCGACGGCGACGGCGTCCGTACCCCGGGGAGTCCTCCGGCAGCCCCGGAATTCTGTCGGCGAGTCGGAATCGCGGCGACCGACAGTGGTCAGATGTGCTCCTCCTCGAGCACCCACCCGATCGCCCGCCGGTAGTAGGTGAACATCTCACGGACGCCCTCGTGGTTCATCTCCTCGCTGTCGAGTTGCTCCTTGAGGAACTCGTACTGCTCGCGAATCTCCTCCTCGTCTCGCATGGCCGATGGTACGGTCGGGATCCGGAAAAGTCCTCTCTCGGCGCTGGCCTGGTCGGCGACCTCTACCGCCGGTCCAGTCGCGACAGGCCGTGCCAGATGGCGTCGACCAGCCGCGCTTCGCCCTCGCCCTCGGCGTCGTCCCAGCCTCGGGCCAGCGCGTCCTCCAGGACCGCCAGGTCGTGGTTCTCGAAGTTGTTCATCCCGCGGAACGCCTCCAGGGCCTCCCGTTCGACGTCGCCGAACTCGTCCCGAGGCTCGGCGTCGAAAAAGCCCAGATCGCCCAGCGTCGCCGCGACCGCCCGGGCGCGCTCGCCGTCGAGGGCGCGTGTCTCGGCCGGGGGTTCGCGCTCCAGCAACGTCACGTCGTAGATTTTGAACACCCGCTCCAGTTCGTCGATCGGCGTCTCGTGGTCGTCGACGCGGACGTCGATCCAGCGGTCGTTCTTGCCGTCGTAGCCACCCTCCGGTTTGGCGACGTACAGCGCCGCGGACTGCTCGCCGCGGCTGTCGCCCCCGGCGTCGTTGCCCGCGTGCAGCGCCGCGAGCAGGCGCTCCGGGAGGCCGCCGTCAGTGTCCTCGAACGTCTCGGCCATCGCGTCCAGGGTCGCCTCGTTCTCCAGGATGTTCCCCTGGACGGTGTAGGTCTCGCCCTGGCGGTCGCCCGCGACGTCGAAGCACTCCGCGCCGGTGAACGCGCCCACCGACCCGTCCTGGCCGACGACGCCGACCTGGCGCTGCTCGGCCTCCGGGTCGTCCCCGGTCAGTTCCTCGACGACCGCGGCGGCGTCGTGGCCCTCCCGGAGCAGGTCCAGTCCGTCCGGCCCGTACGCGACGTTCGCGAAGCTCTGGGTCGCGACGGCCCCCGCGTCGGCGGCGGCGAACGGGACGACCGCGCCGACGCCGACGAACTTCGACTGTACGGCGACCCCCACCGCGTCGGTCGCTGGGTCACGGGCGACGATCGAGAACGTGCTCGGTCGTGGCTGTCCGGCCATATCCGAGCGCTCGGCGCGGCGGCTCAAAAGCCTGTGTGGCGCGGGTCGTCTCGCCGGAACCGGCCCGGTCGCGGCGCTCGACTGGGCTCAGTCGTCGGCGCCCGTCCGGGCGGCGGCCGTCACCTCCGCTGGGTCGTCGTCCGGGGTCGCTGCTCGCCCGCTCGACTCGCGCTTTTGCACCGTCAGCGGTTGTCGGGAGACGAGGTCGCAGTCGAACCCGGGGTGCTCGGCGACGTGGCGCACGAGCAGATGTCGGCGCGGGCCGCTGACTCCGGCGGCGGTCACCTCCTCGGCGGTGAACCGCGCCGGCAGGCGCTCGTACAGCCGCCGGAGGTCCGCGGGATCGTCGAACACCTTGCGGTGACCGGCGGAGTCGGCACCGCGCCGCTCGACGACGTACCCCCCGTCCTCGCGGCGGACGCCGGCGGTGTGCAGGAACTCGCGTCGCTGCGTGAGCGCGTCGTCCAACTCGTCTCGCAGTCGTCGCACCGTCTCGCGGTCCAGTCGGTGGGCGTCGCCGTCGAGTTCGAGCACGACGTCGTCGCCGTCCGCGGAGACGGTCGGTGTGTCCCGATTGGGGGTCTCACCGCGGGAGAATTTCTCGACCAGCCGCCTCGCGGCGACTTCCGCTATCCTCGTCGGGGTCGCGACCGTGCTGGAACATCGGTACCGGAGGTAGCGGGAACTGCCACATAACGCTGGCGGTGCTGCAGACCCGCGGTCGCTGGCCGCGACCCGGGCTCTCGCGCTGCGACCGTTCGCGTGTCTACCGGCACTATATTAGCCTCCTGGCACAACGGCCGCCCATGGCGGACGTGATGCGGGTGAACGATCCGCGGGTGCTGATGGTCGACGACGAGAAGGAGGTCGCCGACGCGTACGCGCTCCGACTCGAGGACGTCGCCTCCGTGCAGGTCGCTTACGGCGGCGACGACGCCATCGCGACGCTGGACGAGGGGTTCCTGCCCGACGTGATTCTGCTGGATCGGCACATGCCGAACACCTCCGGTGACGAGGTGCTGGAGGCCGTCCAGGCCAGGGACTTCCGCACGCAGGTCGTGATGGTCACGGCCATCGACCCCGGCCTGGACATCCTCGACCTGCCGTTCGACGACTACCTCTCCAAACCCGTCGAGCGAGCCGATCTGCGCACCGCGGTCGACCAGCAGTGCCAGGTGCTGGCGTACGGGCTGCTGGCGGACTACTTCGGCCTCGAGTCCAAGCGGGCGGTCATCGAGGCGGAACTGCCGCCGGCGAGACTCGAAGATCACGACGAGTTTCGCGAGATGGAACGCCGGACGCAGGCGGTCGCCGACCGCGCGCGACGGCTCCTGCCCGAGGCCGAGACGATCGTCGAGACGTTCTCCGGGATCGACCGTCGGGGCTACTGATCGTCGCCCGCCGGCGTCCTGGCGTCGTCCCCGAAGTACGACTCCAGCAGTTTCCGCTGCGCGCGCCGGAGGTGGTACAGCACGGTCGGCCCGGTCACGTCCAGCGCGGCCGCGATATCCTCGGCGGAGCTGCCCCGCGGCGAGGTGAAGTAGTCGGAGAGATACGCCGTCCGCAGCACCTGTCGCTGGCGGTCGGTCAGCGCCGCGTCGAGGTCGTTGCGGAACGAGTCGACGCTGGTCGGATCGCGCTCGGCTTCGGTCTTGGCGAGCACCTCGGTCTCGGCGACCACACCGTCCAGCGAGCCGACCAGCCGCCGCAGCTCCGTCTCGGCGGGCACCTCGACGGTGACGCGGGCACGGTCGGGGCCGAACTCCGCGGCGCCGACGGTCGCCCCCTGTCCGGCGAGCGTCGCGACGGGTGTGTCTGCGGCCAGTTCGACCTCCAGCAGCGCGCCGTCCCCGTCGATCGGTCGCGCGCCGACGACGGCGCCGTGATCGGTCGCGGCGGCGACCGCCGCCTCCGCGTCCCCGCCGTCGGCGCGGACGTAACAGACGACCGTGCCGTCCTCGCGGGGGACGGTCCCGGCCAGCGTCAGCGTCTCCCGACAGCGCTCGGCGACGCTCACCAGCGGCGCCTCGTCGTCGCGGACCTCGACGGTGAGTTCGGTGACCGTATCGGAGAACAGCAGGTCCTCCTGACGGCTGGCGTTGATGGCGAACCCGGCGATGGCGCCCAGCGTCTCCAGGCTCGACCGTTCGGCCTCGCTGAACCCGTCCTCGCGGGCCGCGTACACGCCGAGGACGCCGTACACCGTCTCGCGGTACGAGAGCGGCACGGCGATGGCCGACTGGAGGCCCCGCCCGAACGCCGCCAGACGGACCTCCCGGGGCACCGCGTCGTCGTCCGCGAGCGTCTGCACGGTTCGGGTCGACTCTTCGGCGACGGCCACCTGCTCCGGGAGGGCGTCGTCGCTACCCAGGTGGTTGTCGATGCGCTCGCGCAGCTCCGGCGCGTCGCCGGCGGCGGCGACGACCCGCAGGCCGCCGCCGGCGGGGTCACGTTCGCCCAGCCAGGCGAACTCGTACAGCTCCGCGGTCCCCAGACCCTCACAGACGGTCCGGGACACCTCTCTGTGGCCCGAGGCCGTGATCACCGCCCGGAGCACGTCGCCGACCACCGCGTCGATGGCCTCCAGGCGCTCCAGGCGGCGCTCCAGCTCCTCGACGCGTTGGCGGCGGTCGTGGCGCGGGTCGCGGTCCCGGACGTAGACGTACGCACGGTCGCCGTCGGGCACCACGTCGACCGCCAACCAGCGGTCGATCGGCGGGTAGTACTCCTCGACGGAGCGCTCCCTGGGAACACCGCCGTCGAAGGCGGCGTGCAGCGAGCGACTCGCCGACCGCGGGAACGTCTCGGCGAACGAGGCGCCGTCCAGCGACGGATCGACGTCCAGCAGCGTCGCTGCGGCGTCGTTGACGGCGGCGACGGTCCCGTCGCTGTCCACCTCGAGCACGCCGATCGGTGCGGATCGCAGCGAGTCGTCCATCGTGTTCGTCGACCTGTCGGTGTCGCTTCGACGTGTTACTACCGATTCACTCGCCCGTCTCCGCAGCGGACTCCGGGGCGGCCTCGCGGAACTCGAAGCGGGCGCCGCCGGCCGTGCCGTCGGTGGCCGAGACGGTCCAGCCGTGGCCGTCGGCGATGCGTTCGACGATGGTCAGTCCGAGCCCGGTCCCGCCGTCGACGCTGTACCCCGCCTCGAACACCAGTTCGCGGTTCTCCGACGGGATGCCGGGGCCGTCGTCGGCGACGTAGAACGCCCCGTTGGCGAGCGGTCCGACGGTGACCGTCGGGGCGTCGTCCGCCGAGCCGTCGGACTCGGTCCGACCGCTCGTGGACCCGTGCTCCACCGCATTCCGAAACAGGTTCTCGAACAGCCGCCGCAGGCGGTCGGGGTCGGCCTCGACCGTCGGGAGGTCGGGGTCGACCGACAGCGTCGCCGCCCCGGTGTCGACGGTCGTCCAGGCGTCTTCGGCGACGGACGCGAGGTCGACGGGCGTCGCGGGAGTGATGGTCGCCTCTCCGCGGGCCAGCGTGAGCACGTCCTGGACGATGCGCTCCATGCGGTCGTGGGCGTCGGCGACCTGCTCGAAGTACTCGTCGTCGCCGCGCTCGCGGGCCGCCCGCAGGTTGGCCTTCGCCACGTCCAGGGGATTGCGGAGGTCGTGGCTGACGACGGTGGCGATTCGGTCGGCCCCGACGGGCGCCCCTTCGTCGGTCGACGCCGCCGCCAGAGTGAGCACGCCGCCGTCGGTGTCGGCGGTGCCGGTCGCTCGCAGGCGAAACGCCCCGGCCGCTGCCCCGCCGGGGCCGTGAATTCGTGCGTCGACGGCCTCGCCGTCGGCCAGCGAGGCGCACACGGACGGCGCGGTCGCGTCGCCCGCGAGGCGGCCGTCGAGCCACTCCCGCAGCGCCGTGCCCGCGGCGACGGGCCCGAGTGCGCGCTCGAATCCGGTGTTGGTCCCGAGGATCGTCGGCTCTCCACCCTCGAGCGCGTATGCCAGCGCCGGCTGGGGGATTGCCGCAACCGGCACGGTGGGGCCGTCCTCGGTCGGTCCGGGCTCGCCGGTCATCGGTGTCCCCTCCATCGCTCGGGCGACGACGCTTCGCCGTCGTCCCTCTCGGTCGACCGATCGGTGTCGGCGGCGTCCGGTCGCATCCGTATCTCGGCTACCGGGCGCCACGGTGTTAGGTGTTCGTTCTGGTTGCCGTCGCGGGCGCGACCGCGACCGCTCCGGAGCGTCGGCGGCCCGTTCCGCGGGCGGCGTCGGTCCACGCTACCTCCGCACCGTGCCGTCGACGCCCGCGATCGTGGCGTCGCCGTCCGTCTCCAGCGACGCGTCCCCGGCGACGCTCCGCACCACGATGTCGCCGTCCGCAGTCTCGACGGACACGTTCGCGTCGACGTCGGTGACGGTCACGTCGCCGGTCGCAGACCTCGCCGCGACCGGTCCACCCGCCTGCTCGACGGTCAGGGCGCCGCTCGTCGTCTCGGCGTCGACCCGACCACCGACCTCCGTCGCGACCACCGCCCCGTCTGTCCCGACGATGAGCACGTCCCCGTCGACGCCCGCGACGGTCACCGCGCCATTCGCGGCGTGGGCGCGGCCGACGGCGGCGACCTGCCGCACCTCGAGGTCGCCGTTCGGTGCCACCGCACGGTCGATCGGTAGCGAGCGTGGCACCTGGAGCTCGAGGTCCACGCGCGGTTCTCGCGACCCCGTGCTCTCGCGATCGACCACCGCCGTGACGCGGAGCGTGCCGTCGACGAGGCTCACGTCGGTCGCTGTCGCGTCGAGTCCGTCGTCGTCTGCGGCGGTTCGTCGGACCGTGAGTGCGACGTCTCGGCGTCGTTCGCCGTGGACGGTCACCGCGCCGCTGTCCGTCGAGACCGCGAGCGCCGCGGCGTGATCGGTGGCGTAGTGGAAGCGTTCGCGCTCGCTCGCCACCGACGACCCGGCCTCTGTGGCTCCGAGACAGCCGGCGAGCCCGACACCGGCGGCGAGAGCCCCGGCGAGGACCGCGCGCCGTCGACGCGGTCGGGATGCTGTGTCGCTCATGGCTCGCCGTTGGTTCGCCACACACGTCGTTCCCGGCGGACCGTTTCGCGCCGTGCAACAGCGACGAGCTGTGCTACCGCGCCCCACGGCGTTTCCGGGCCTGCAACGCCGCGGGCTCCCTTACGGTCTCCCGGCGACGATGGGTGAACGCACATGAGACGACGACGCTTCATCTCGGCGGTCGGCGCGGTCGGCGCCGCCGCCATCGCAGGCTGTACCGACGACGGCGACGACGGCGACGACGGCGACGACGGGTCGGGCGGCGACGGAACCGACACGGCGACTCCCGGGTCCGGCACCGAACAGCCGACGACGGACCGCGTCGACGGAGACTCCGACGACGGAGGCGGCGGTGACGACAGCTCGCTCGGCCCCGCAGACGTCGCGTCGGCGTTCCTCACCGCCGAGGACGCCGAGACGATCGTCGAGGTGGCCCACCCCGCGTTCCCGTACGAACTGGAGGGCGACCAGACGGAGGTCACGCCGGCCGGTGCCGACGATGTCGGTACCACGGTCGCCGCCGAGGACGTCGGCGTCGACGCCGTGCTCGACATCTACCGCGCGTCCGAGGCGTTCTCCGAGGCCGACCTCAGGTCGGCGCTCGACGGCGAGCGCGTCGCCGTGGTCGACGCGACCGCGACGGTGGACGGCTCGGAACGCGCCTTCACGATCGCGACGGCCACCGACGACGGCGCCTGGCGAGTCCTCTGGCTCGCTCCGGCCGCCCCCGAGGACCCGAACCAGCCCGCCGACGGGTCGCGAGTGCGCGCTGTGGCGGACGTGACGTTCGACACCGAGGCCGACCTGGCTCGCGTCCACTTCGTCGACCGACCGAACGCCGACCAGGTCAGCGCGGAGTGGACGGTCGCCGACTCCGAGGTCTCGACGAACACGCCCGGTGAGGTGAACTTCCTCGAGGTCCCCAGGGCCGCCGAGGACGACCAGCTGACCGTCACCGCGACACTGGACGGAGAGACGGAACTGGTCCGCCGCGAGCAGTATCCGCCAGACGAACGGGTCGTCGACGACGTGCGCTACGAACTCGGCGAGCCGGCCCAGGCGGTCGCCGAGCTGAACGAAGTCGGCGACGTCGACACCATGGCCATCCGAGCGACCCGGTCGGGCAACGAGACGACGGTCACCGAGGGTGCCAGCCAGCTCTTCGAGATCGCGACAGTCGTGAACCCGGAAGGCGACGAAATCGTCGTCGAGCAGACCGTCGACGGCGAGACGACGGAGCTGCACCGCGAGCGCTACCACCCCTGAGCGGGCTCAGGCGCCGCCGGCGTCGGTGGGCAGGTGCACCGTCACGACGGTCCCCCGGGGGTCGGCGTCGTCGAACGCGAGGTCCCCGCCGAGGTGGGCCACGCCCCGGGCGACCAGCCACAGGCCGACGCCGCTGGCGTGGTCCTGCGGAGACTCCTCCTCGCGGACGAGTCGACGCTCGCGATCGGGGAGCCCCGGCCCGTCGTCGCGGACCCGCAGCGTCGCCGCGCCCGCCGACAATCCGCCGGTCACCGTCACCTCGACGCGCGGCGCGTCGTGGTCGGCGTGCTCGACGGCGTTCTCGACCAGTTCGAGCAGCACCCGTTCGACGACCGTCTCCCGCGTGGTGACGACGAGTTCCTCGGGGGCGGACACGCGAACCGCCGCCGCCGGGTAGCGCTCTCGGCACTCGTCGGCGACGGCCGCGACGACGGCGACGAGGTCGACGGCCGCCGCGTCCTCGGCGTCGTCGGCCAGCATCCGTTCGGTGTCCCGCGCCTTCTTGGCGGTCTCGACCAGGTTCGTCGCCGGGTCGCGGACCGCCTGCCGGCGCTCCTCGTCGTCGATGCGGTCGGCGTGTGCCAGCAGCACGTCGAGTTCGTTGCGGAGGTTGTGCCGGAGCACGCGGTTGAGGACCGCCAGGCGCTGCTCGCGGGCCTCGCGGTCGGTCACGTCCCGCAGGAGGACGGTCCGCCCGACCGAGCGCTCGCCCGCGCCCAGCGACGACGCCGTGACCTCGAACCGTCGGACGCCGTCGGGCGTCTCGAGGTCGACCACGCTCGGCGTCTCCCCCAGCGAGTCCGCGTCGACGTCCAGCACGTCCCCGATCGGGCGGCCCAGCGCCGCCGCGGGGCTGTCGACGAGCCGCGCCGCCGCCGCGTTGAGGTCGAGCACCTCGCCGGTCCGGTCGAGGACGACCACCACGTCCGGCAGCTCCTCGACGACCTCGTCTCGCGCGACCGACGTCGCCTCCGGGAGGACCGTCACCACGGGGTACCGCCGGAGCGCCACCCCGAACAGCAGCCCCGAGAGGAGAAAGCCCACCGGCGTCACGTCCAGCGGCAGCAGCGCCACCATCTCGCCGTTCCGGGGCTGGGTGAGGCTGCTCAGCATGGTCCCCAGGTACGGGAGCGTCACGGCGCCGGCGAGCGCGAGCACCTGCGTGAGAGACACCTGCCGGTACCGGCGGGTGAGCCCGATCAGCAGGTACGCCCCCAGCAGCGACAGGCTGACGCCGTACGCCACGATCAGGAGCACGAGCAGGGCGACGACGGGGGCGAGGACGGCACCCAGAGAGTCGCCGGCGACGCGCAGGCCGTAGGTCGCCGGCACCGCGACGAGCGCCGGCGCCGCCAGCAGCCCCAGTCGAGTGGGTGTCAAGCGACCGCGTCGTCCCGTGTACGTGACGGCGTACCAGAACCAGCACACCGGGGCGAACAGCGCGCCGCCGATGCCCAGCACCACCGTCGGGGCGGCGTCGACGAGCGTGGTCCCCAGGAGGGCGTCGACGACGGGAGCGAGCAGGATGGCGACGCTCCAGGCGCCGAGACTCACCACGAGGCTCGTCAGCGGGGGGGCGCTGGGGGCGCCGTGGCGGCGCAGCAGTGCTCCGGCGACCGTCAGCAGCGTGCCGACGGCGACGACGCCGACGAGGTCGAGCGGGGCCAACGGGGCAGGGAGCATTCGAGTCCGTCCCGCCCATCACTCGCGTCTCAGTAAATCCCGTCGATCCCCGTCCCGGCGTTTCAGCGCCAGCAACGCCACGGCCCGGTTTAACCGCCGACCGCGAGACGACCACGTATGGCAGTGATCGACGCCGACGACGTCTCCAAGCGGTACGGATCGGTGGTTGCGCTCGACAGGGTAGACCTCACCGTCGAGAGCGGCGAGATATTCGGCTTCCTCGGGCCGAACGGCGCCGGGAAGTCGACGTTCATCAACACCCTGCTGGACTTCGTGAAACCGTCCCAGGGGACCCTCTCTGTCTTCGGCAACGACTGCCAGCGGCAGGGCGTGCGCGCGCGGTCCCGTATCGGGGTCCTCCCGGAAGGGTACGCGGTGTTCGACCGCCTCACCGGTCGCCAGCACGTCGAGTACGCCATCGACGCGAAGGACGCCGCCGACGACCCGGTCACCGTCCTCGACCGGGTCGGCATCCGCGAGGCCGCCGACCGCAAGGCCGGCGGCTACTCGAAGGGGATGGCCCAGCGGCTGGTGCTGGGGATGGCGCTGGTCGGCGAGCCGGACCTGCTGATCCTCGACGAGCCGACGACCGGACTGGACCCCAACGGCGCCGCCGAAATCCGAGAGATTCTCCGCGAGGAGCGCGAGCGCGGTGCGACGGTGTTCTTCTCGTCGCACATCCTCGAACAGGTCGAGGCCGTCTGCGACCGGGTTGCGATCCTCCAGGACGGCGAACTCGTCGCCGTCGACACCATCGCCGGTCTGCGGGAGTCGCTGGGCGGGGGCACGAAGCTCGTCATCACCCCAGACGAGTTCGACGCGGGGACGTTGACGGCGATCCGCGGCGTCGAGGGCGTCGAGACCGCCGTCGCCGTCGACGAGACGACCATCGAGGTGACCTGCACGAACGACGCGAAGATGGACGTCCTCGTCGAACTCAACGAGGCCGGCGTCGACGTGGTGAACTTCCGGACCGAGGAGGCCTCCCTCGAAGACATGTTCGTCGAGTACACCGGAGGTGGGCGATGACCTGGCGCGCCGTCGCCCGCCACGACAGGCGCCAGACGCGGGGCGTCCGCTCGGTGCGACTCCTGCTCGGGTTGCTCGCGTTCGTGATCCTCGCCGCGGCGTACGTCTACCCGATCGACGCCGATGACCCGGTCACGACCGCCCGCTTCACCGGCTACGTCGTCGGGTGGCTGACGACGGTCGTCCCCGTCGTCGGGGTCATGCTCGGGTACGACGCCGTCGTCAGCGACCGTGTCTCCGGCGCGATGCGGCTGACGCTGTCGCTACCCAACGGCCGGCGCGACCTCGTCCTCGGGAAACTGGCGAGTCGCGCCGGCCTGCTGACCGCCGTGACGCTGGTGGCGCTGCTCGGCGCGGGCTTTCTCGTCGTCTACCCGTTCGGTCGCCTGGAGCTGCCCCGGTCGCTCGCGTTCGTCGCGGTGACGGTCCTGTTCGCCGTCCTGTGGACGGGCATCGGCGTCGCCGTCTCGATGGCCGTCGCCACAAAACAGCGCGCGCTCACCGCGGGGTTCGGGATTCTCGGCCTGTTCATCCTCCTGTGGGGGCAGCTGGCGGACCTGGTCGCGATCGGGCTGGAGGCGATCGGCCTCGCCGACGGGGGGCTCCCGGGACCGGTGCGGTTCCTGTTCTCGCTGACCCCCGGCACCGCCTTCGAGCGGATCACTCGCGGCTTCCTCGACCCCGCGAGCTCCGTCGGCGGACCGTGGTACCTGAGCGAGTGGGTCGCGTTGGCCGTGTTCGCCTGCTGGCTCGTCGCCCCGCTGGGGCTCGCGTTCCGCCGCTTCGCCGGGAGTGATCTGGCGTGAGCTGGCGTGCCGTCGCCCGGAAAGACGTCCGTGACGCCGGGCGCTCGCGAACGGTGTGGCTGCTGTTCGGGGTGCTGTCGGTCCTGTTCGTCGGGTTCGCCGTCGTCCACGTTAGGTTCGGCGAGCCAGCGTTCACCGCGTTCCTCGCCAGACTCGCCGGCCTGCTCGGGTCGACGCTGCCCGTGCTGGCCATCCTGCTGGGCTACCGCTCGATCAGCGACGACCGCGTGGACGGCCAGCTGCAGCTCACGCTCTCGTTCCCCACCTCGCGGCGAGACCTGGTCGTGGGCACGGTCGTCGGCCGCTCGCTCGTGTTGCTCGTGCCGACGCTGGTCGCGCTGGTCGCCGCCGGCGCGACGGGCGTCTACCTGTACGGCGCCGACGGCGCCCTGCTGTACCCGTGGTTCCTGTTCGCGACAGCGCTGTACGGCGCCGCGTTCGTCGGCGTCGCCGTCGGCCTGTCGCTGTCGACGACCAGGGACCGCCGGATCACCTACGGTGCGCTCGGGGGGTACCTGCTGCTGGTCCAGCTGTGGAACAACCTCCTCTCGCTGCTGGTCGTCGTCCTCCATCGCTTCGAGGGGGGCGTCCTTGCCAACCCGCCGGATTGGGTGCTGCTGGCCCGCCTGGCCAAGCCCAGCGAGTCGTACTACCGGCTCGTCCGGACGGGGTTCGACGTCGGCCTCGGGGAGGCGTACGTCGGGGGCGGCGTCCCGGTGTTCGTCGCGTGGCCCGCCGCACTGCTGCTGTTGGGCGGCTGGCTCACCGTCCCGCTGGCGCTGGGCTACCGGCGGTTCGTCGTTGGGGACCTGTGACCGTCGCCGTGTGGCGGGCCGGGTGCGGTGACCGAACGGCGGGCGATATCGTCGCACTCTTGACGGTTCGCTCCGCATCGGCGAGGGGTCCCTGGCGATGACGCCCGGAGACGCCGCGCTCGCGGTCGGACTGGATGCAGCGGCAGCCGCGCTGCTCGGGTTCGCCGCCTGGACGGCGATCAGGTCTCGGGAGAAACCCAGCGCCGTGCCATTCGCCGCGCTGCTGGGCACGCTCACGGTGTGGGCGCTGACGACGACGGTGACGGAGCTGTCGATGCTGACGACGGTGCCGTTCTCCACGTCGGCCGTGCCCGCTCTCCAGATCGGCGCCATCCTGCTGTTCCCGTACGTGTGGATGGTGTACGCACTGGGCTACACGGGCCGGGGGATCGGGCTGACGAAGTGGCGGATCGCGCTGCTGCTGGCCCTGATCGCGCCGCTGGTGGCCGCCGGGGTCGCGATCTTCGCCGAGGCGGGCCAGGACGTCGTCGAGGAGGCTCTGATCGGCGTGGTGGTGATCGAGCTGTTGCTCCTGTTGGTCCTGTTCACCTACGGCACCTACCTCGTGGTGGACCTCGGGCGGACCCACGACCGCGTCTCGAAACTCCACGTCGCGCTGCTGGCAGGGGGCGGGGCGGCACCGTACGTCCTCTCGGTCGTCGGCACCAGCGGCACCGCGGCCGACGGCTCCAGCGTCGGCCTGTTCGTCGCGGGGGTGTGTCTCTCGGTGGCGGCGGTTCGCTACCCGCTGCTGACGGGGTTCCCGAAGACCGACTACGTCGCCCGCGAGCGGGTCGTCGAGGACCTCCAGGAGGCGGTGTTCGTCGTCGACTGGGACGGCCGGGTGCTCGACGCCAACGAGACGGCCGGGCGGACGTTCGGCGGGGACCCCGACGCGATGGTCGGCGCCGCGCTCCCGGCGGTCGTCGCCGGCCTCGATGGCGTCGACCTCTCGGCGGGGGCCGCGGGCACGACGACGCTCGGGACGACCCGCGGCCGGCGGCAGTTCCAGTACAGCGTCTCGGCGGTCGGCGGTCGGCGAGACGGCGACGCCGTCGCCCGGACGATCCTCCTGCGGGACGTGACCGACCGGGAGACGCGCGAACAGCGCCTGACCGTCCTCAACCGCGTGCTCCGGCACAACCTCCGCAACGAACTCGACGTGGTGCTCGCCCACGCCGACCGCATCGACGACGACGACACCCGGACGACCGTCCGGGACGGCATCGCCGAGGCCGTCGCGCTCAGTACGAAGGCCCGGGACGCCGAGCAGATCATGACCGCCCGCACGGAGGCGCCGCGACCGGTCGACGTCGTGGCGGTCGCGGCCAACGTCGTCGACCGTCACGGCGACGGAGACTCGGCCGCCGCGGTGACTCTCCAGGCGCCGGACGAACTGGTCGTCACCACCCACCGGTCGGTCGTCGAGCGCGTGCTGTCGGAACTGGTCGAGAACGCGCTCGCTCACGCCGGCGAGGCCCCGACTGTCGTCGTCGCCGTCGCCCAGCACCGCGACGGCGCCGTCGAGCTCACGGTCGCCGACGACGGGCCGGGCGTGCCCGAGCGGGAGCGTCGACTCATCGCCGACGGAACCGAGAGCCAGCTCGAACACGGCAGCGGGATCGGCCTGTGGCTGGTCAACTGGGGCGTCGTCCAGCTGGGCGGCGACCTCCGGTTCGGCGAGAGCGACCGCGGCGGCGCCGCGGTGACCGTCCGGCTGTACCGCTGAGCGCACCCGGTCGAGCGGCCGTCAGTTGCCCTCGATGGCGTCGATGACCATCGCGGCGGCCACGATCGGTTCCCGGGGGACGCCGCTGGCGTCGTCGATCTCGATGTCGTAGCGATCCTTCAGCGAGAGCTGGCCCGAGATGGTGCCGACGTGACCGCCGTCGGCGTCCGCGATCTCGTACCGGTGGGGGATCAGGTTGCCCAGGAGGCCGGTCCGGAACAGGCCGACGACCGCCCGGGCGGTGATCGTCGCCAGCTCGCGGTCGGTCTCGGCGTCGCGGATGCGCCAGGTGGCCCCCGAGATGTCCTCCAGAAGCGAGTACTCGTGTTCGAGGACGACGAGGTCTTCGCCGGTCGCCGCCGAGAGGACGTACTCCCCCTCGTAGTCCCTGATCTGCTGGGCCTTCACGGTGAACACCGTATCGCCGTCCGGTCCGACGAACGGGAACTCCTCCTTCAGCTTGAACGTCTCCTGTTTCCCCTCGAGGACCGTGTTTCCGTCGTCGTCCATCGCACGGTACTGGTTTCGAACCAGGTTCTGCTCGACGGTGTAGTGGTCCTCGGAGAGATCGAGTCTTGGGATGTCGAGGCTGCGTGTGTCGCTCACTGTGGTCGGCGATACGGTGGTGCGGGCCAAGAGTCACTGACTGGTGTTTCGCCCTGTGAAACCCCGTGGCACCCCTTAGGTCCGTTCCGGCCCGATGACGAGATGCGGCGGTCGGCCCCCGCCATCTCCCCAGGGATCGTGGCGCGGCCCCACGACACGGGGTGGGACCGACCGTGGCACCCCCCGTTGACCTCCCTCCACACATGTCGACCGAACACTCGTGAACCGACCCACAGCACAGTGGCGCCCAACCCCTCGCGGACAAGTCGACGCCCGTCGCGCTGTTGCTCGCGGTGGTGCTGTCTCCGGTGGCGTACTACTACGTCGGCCGGACGGAGCTCGCCGTGATCAACCTCCTCACCAGCAACTACCTCATGGTCGGGATCGTGATCACCCCGGTCCACGTGTACACGATCCTGCGCGGCGCCGACGAGAACTGAGACGGTCTGGTTTCATCTGTTTTCCACGGACTGGAGCGGATATCCACACAGCAGCAGGACCGATCAGTTCGCGACCTCGAGGAAGTCCTTCGGTGTGGTGCCAACACGGATGACGATCGGTTCGTACTCCTCGTCGGTACCGAACACGACGCCGATCCGCTCTTCGTCCCTGTCGTCGATAGACACCGTCGTACGTGCCTGCGAACGTCCCTCTATTTCCGTGTCCGTGAGCTCGACGCTGACCGCGTACGCACCGGTGGCTCCCAACACGTCACTGCTGTTGTGATCCTGCTCGTGCGCTAAGTCGAAGGTCTCACGGAGGGCGGTGTCTCCGGCGGGAGCGACGACCTCGATCGATCCCGTGATTTGCCGGTCTGCCATGTTGAACACGTTCACCTCTCCGAGAGCCACGTCACTCGTAAACTCTCTGATGGCAGCGCACCCGGCTACCGAGGCGAGAAGGGCCGTACCGCCCATCGCGAGAGCCTGCCGTCGGGTCGTCGACACTCCGTTCGTGTGGTTGCGCAATCTCATGAGTTCAGCACATCGTGTGTTCGTGCTCGTGATATACAGGCAGGCGGGGGGTGTCTCCCGCCGAGAAACACGTCGCGTGATTCTCCGGTCAGCCCGAGGGCGGTGACGTAGCCAGTCTCTTCTCCGTCAAGAACGACCTGTCGAATGTAGCGGCTGTATGCGGCAGTAAACGCAACTCGTCGCTCAGTAGGTCCGGATGTGGGCGACGGAGTCCTCGTACTCACTCCCGTCTAAATCCTGCAACAGATTCCCATCGGCGGTGACGGCTGTCGCATCTCGTTCGACGGCGAGTGCGACGTAGGCGGCGTCGTCGGCAGTGATGTCGACGGTGTTCGTGATCTCCGCGATGGGGCCGACTGATCCGAACGAGACGAATTCGACACCGTAGTTGTCGAGCGAGTTGGCGGCCTCGCGAAGGCGCTCACCGTCGTAGTGGCCGCTGTAATTGAGTGCATTGACCGCCTCGAAGGGCATCAGCGCCGGTGCATACAGGTCGTGTTTGCCGTTGAGGAAATCGTCACGAAGTGCTCGGGCCCGTTCGTGATGCTGCTCGGGAATGTACCACTTGACGACAGTACTGGTGTCGACGACGATGTCGGCCATCAGGGTCGGTCCTCACTGTATCGCGCATCACGGAACTCGCGGATCCGTTCTGCCGTGTTCGTCGTCGCCACCTCGTCGGCGTCGATGGCACCGCTCAGTCGCTCACTGGTCGCAACCGCGTGGGCGACGTTCCGCGATTCCAGACTGTGTAGCTCCTCTTCGATGTGGTCACGGAGCACTGCACTCCAGTTCACCTCGTCGTGTTCTTCCATCCGTGCCTTCATTTCGTCGGGGACACGGAAACTGACGCTCCCCATGATGTATTACATGTGCTACTGTAGTATAAGTCATACTCTGTTCTCGTCCGGATCCGGCGGAGCCTCCCGGTGCCCAGCTGGTCACTCGGCGCCGTCGACATCCAGCAGGCGCGCGGTGTACTGCGCCTGGAGCCACGCGAGGAGGTTCAGGGCGTTGAGCGCCACGATCAGGAACACGGCCCCGCCGGCGGCGACCAGCAACGCTTCGGGCATCGTGTCGATGACCCACGAGCCGACGGTGTACTGGTCGGTCGCCTCGCCCCCGAGCGTGATCCCGCTGCTGTCGCCCTCGTACACCGCGGGGGCCGCCATCGCCACGATGCTGACCGACGCGGAGACGACCACGGCGATGAGCGAGACGATGCCGAACACGAATTTCGACAGCACGAGAACGACGCTCGTGTACGTCGACGGAGAGAGCAGCACGCGCTCGACCGCCGCGAGGAAGCCGTTGCCGGGCATCACGAGCCCGCTATCGACATCGAACTCTCGGAGTGCGGCGGGGGCCGACGCGTCGACGCCGACGAGTGCGGTTGCGAGACGGGCCTCCAGGGCCGCGGCCATCGAGGTGGCCGCCAGCGTCGCCACCAGGATTGGCAGCCCGATCAGCGTGATCAGCAGGCCGATACCGAGGGCGGCTCCGGTGACGAACCCGGTGAAGTAGATGGTCCCGAGCGGGAACGCCAGCAGCAGGTACGCCAGGTTCGTGTACGTCTGTACGCGCAGGGGTGCGCCGACGGCGCGCCGCAGCGCGGCACGCACCGACGACGACCGGGTCTCTGTCGCTGTCATCGCGTGAGGGTTGCCGGTGGTGGCACATAACAGTGCCCGGGGTGTCTCCGTGCGAGCAACGCTCCCGTCGGATGTACGTCCACAGTTGCCGTCCGCTCCCGACTGAGAGCCTCCGCACCGGGCGGCCACCCCTCGTCAGGGTGGCCGGTGACCGCCCGCAGCGTGACCGTGACCGACCACCAGCGCGAGCAGGTTCGCCGCGAGCAGCGCCACGAACGCGACGGCGTCGCCGGTCGAGTCCAGCCCGGTCACCAGCAGTGGCACATGTAGGAACGGCAGACAGACCGCCGCCCAGAAGCCGGCGATCCGGAGCTGGCGGCGGACGAGGCTGGCCGCGCGGCGCAGCGGTGCGTCGCGATTGCGGGTCTCGGCGGGCTGCAGCGCGTCGAGTGTCATGGGTGTTCTACCGTTGGCGTCGCCACTCCCTGTACCCGACCGCTAACAGTCCGGAGCGCCCTGCCGTGGCCCTCTAGCAGTCCAGACGCGGCTGCCCGCGAGGGCGCAATTGCAGCTCCAGCAACGCTGTGGGGGTTCATACGTCGGTCCCGCGAGAACACTCAGCCACGATGCCAGCGATACGGACGCGTGGACTGACGAAACGGTACGACGGCGGGTGGTTCGGTGCGGACGTCACCGCCGTCGAGGACGTCGATCTCGTCGTCGAGGAGGGAGAGGTGTACGGCTTCCTCGGCCCGAACGGCGCCGGCAAGTCGACGACCATCGACATGCTGCTGGACTACGCTCGCCCGACGGCGGGCACCGCGGAGATTCTGGGCCACGACGCCCAGGCGGACTCGGAAGCGGTGAGCGAACGCGTCGGCGTCCTCCCGGAGGGCTACGGGCTGTACGACCGCCTCAGCGGCCGGCGCACCCTGGAGTTCGCCGTCGAGTGGCAGGGCGCCACCGACGATCCCGACGCGCTGCTCTCGCGGGTCGGACTCGACCCCGACGACGCGGCCCGCCCGGTGGGCGACTACTCGAAGGGGATGACCCAGCGGCTCGCCCTGGCGATGGCGCTGGTCGGCGACCCCGACCTGCTCGTGCTCGACGAACCGTCCTCGGGGCTGGACCCCAACGGCATCCGGCGGCTCCGCGAGATCGTCCGCGAGGAGGCCGACCGCGGCACCACCGTGTTCTTCTCCAGCCACGTCCTCGGACAGGTCGAGGCCGTCTGCGACCGCGTCGGCATCCTCGACGACGGCGAACTCGTCGCCGTCGACACCGTCGACGGACTGCGCGAGGCCGTCGGTGCCTCCTCGACGCTGGAGCTGACGATGGCCGAGCCGACCCCCACCGACGTCGTCACCGACGAGGGCGTCTCCGCGGTCGAGGCCCGGGGGACCCGCCTGCGCGTGACCTGCGAGGACTCCCGGGCGAAGGCCCGGGTCGTCGCGGACGTGCTCGAGAGCGGGCACGACGTCGTCGACGTCGGCTCCGAGTCGGCGTCGCTCGAGGACCTGTTCGCCGCGTACACCGACGGCGACGCGCCGACCGGCGGCGTCGACGGCGAAACGGGCGACGGCGAGGCGGACGGTGAACAGCGACTCACCGACGAGTCCGCCGACGCCGCGGAGGTGATCTCCCGATGACCTGGCAGCAGATCGCCCGCAAGGACTTCGAGGACGCGGTGCGGTCGAAGATGCTCTGGGGGATCATGGCCGTGTTCGTCGGCTTCATGGCGTTCGTGGTCGGCGTGACCCTCGCAAACAGCGACGGCGGCGGCGCCTCCGGCGACGCGGCGCTGGGCCTGACCGCCCAGCTCGGCCAACTGTTCGTCCCGCTGATCGCGCTGATCGCCGGGTACATGGCGGTCGTCGGCGAGCGCCGGACCGGCAGCCTCCGCGTCCTGCTCGGGTACCCCCACTCGCGGTGGGATGTGGTGCTCGGCAAACTGGTCGGGCGAACCGGCGTCATCGCGGTGACGCTCGGGGTCGGCTCGGTGGTCAGCATCGCGCTGGTTGCGCTGGCGACGGCCTCGCCCGATCTCGGCGCCGTCGCCGGGCTGCTCGGGGCCATCGTGCTGTTCGGCGCCGCCATCACCGGACTCGCCGTCGGCATCTCCGCGTCGGTTCGCTCGCGCGGAACGGCGATGGCGCTGGCCATCGGGTCGGTGCTGGTGTTTCTCATCGTCTGGGACGCCGCGGCGGCGGGCGCGTACGCCCTCGTCACCGGCGCGCTGCCCGGGCTGGAGGCCGAGCCGTGGTACTTCCTGCTGAAGCGGCTGAACCCCGTCGGTGCCTTCCGCGTCGTGGCGGGCGCCTTCGTGGACGGGTACATCCACGAGTTCTTCTCGCTGGGTCTCGAGCAGATTCCAGAGGGGACCGAGACCGAACAGCTGGCCGTCGAGAACCGCGTCGACGGGTCGCTCCCGGTGTACCTCTCGGAGTGGGTCGCCGCGCTGACGCTCGTCGCCTGGGCGCTGGTGCCGTCGCTCGTCGGCTACCTGCGCTTCTCGCGGAGCGACCTCTGAGAGGGCGTTCGCGGACATTTTCGGCTGCTCGGCGGTGAGGTGGGCTCCGCTCAGGGACGCTCGATACTTCGACGCAGATGCGACGGCTCCGGAAGCCCCCTCGGACGCCAAGCGCCCGATGACGACTTCTTCCAGTCCCAGTCCCACCCCGCGGTGGGTCGTGCAGGTAGCTGTCACCCGTCTGTCCACCGCTCTGTCGGGCGTCTCGGTGTTCGCCGCCGCGCTCGTCGCTGCGCTCCGTTCTCACTCGTCGGGGTGACCGTCGTCGCAGCGCGGCGCGCGGAAACGTTGCGGCTGCAGAAGAGGACCGTCAGACCGTCGCCTCGACGGCGACGTCGCCACCGTCGAACGACAGCGTCACCTCGTCGAGGGTCGCGTGGTAGTGCTTGCGGTGGTGGCCCTCGGAGTGGTAGGCCATCGTCGTCCGCACCGCGCCCGCAGATTCGAGGCGGTTGAGTCGCCGGTACACCGTCGCTCGGGAGAGCTCCAGGCGCTCGGCGACCGTCCGGGCAGGCAGCCCCTCCTCGCCGATGGTCCGGAGGATCGCTCGGGCGTGGTCGTCGCTCAGCAGCGACAGCAGCTCGTCGGGGTCGACACTCGGTTCGTCTCGTTCTGGGACGCCGGGGGGCGTGTTCGTCGCTCGCTGGTGACCGTCCGGGCGACCGTCGTAGTGTGCCTTCGACATCGTTGTCAATTCGTTCCGGCGCGGACTCCCTGTAGTGAGGCGCTATCTATCCGGAGCTGGTCGCAGGCTGCCATCTAGCTATCAAGAGACCGTGGCGACGGGTTGGCTGCGGTCGCGGTCCGGACGCGTCTACTTCCGCAACACGAGTTGCAGGATGTCCTCGTCTGCCAGCTCGTGCTCGCGGCCGACCTGCTGTTCGTCGTGGGCGGCGCTGGGCCCGGTGACCCGGGCGAACTTGAACCGGTCGTCGAAGTCCCCGCCCAGTTTCGCCAGGGCGTCGTCGACGGTCGATCCGGCGGGGATCACCAGCGGCTCCTCCCAGTCGACGCCGCGGCCGGGCTTGTCCATGTAGATTCGCAGGAGGTCCAGTTCCGCCCAGATGCGCTCCTTCAGCGCCTCCAGACCCTTCTGTTCCTCTGCGGAGATGAACACCGCCTCCTCGGGGTCGACGTCCCGCTCGCGCAACTGCTCGTCGACGGTCTCCTTGTAGTTGGGGTCGAGCAGGTCGGCCTTGTTCACCGCGACGATGGAGGGCAGGTACTCGCGGTTGTCGAGGATGCCGTCGATCAGGCGGTCGACGTCGACGGTCTCGCCGAGGTTGAGGTCGGCGTTGACGTGGCCCTGCTCGCGGAGAATCTCCTTGATCGTCTCCTCGTCCAACTCCTGGTCGGCGCTGGAGGTGATCTTGATGCCGTCCTTGTGCTTGCGCCGGACGGTGACCCGCGGGGGCTCCTGATCGACGCGGACCTTGTTGCGGTACAGCTCCTCGGCCAGGCGGTCGTACTGCTGAATCTCGAACGGCGAGAGGGTGAACACGATGAGGTCGGCGGTGCGGACGACCGACAGCACCGCCTGGCCGTCGCCCCGGCCCTCGGCGGCGCCCTCGATCAGTCCGGGCACGTCCAGCATCTGGATGTTCGCGCCGCGGTACTGCAGCATGCCGGGGTTGACGTCCAGCGTGGTGAACTCGTAGGCGCCGGTCTCGCTGTCGGCGTTGGTCAGGGCGTTCAACAGCGTCGACTTGCCGACGCTGGGAAAGCCCACCAGCGCGACGGTCGCGTCGCCGGTCTTCTCGACGGCGTAGCCATCGCCGCCGCCGGCCGAGGACTGGTTCTCCAGTTGCTCTTTCTTCTCGGCCAGTTTAGACTTCAGGCGACCGATGTGCGCCTCGGTGGACTTGTTGTAGGGCGTGTTGGCGATCTCCTCGCGGATCTCTTCGATCTCCTCTTCCAGCCCCATCGACCGATTCTCGGCCGTCGACGGCGTTAAAGTTGTCCTTGTGGCGGCGCCCGCGTGACCGCGTTTCGACACGTTAATACGGTCAAGTCGGCGACGTGTCGGTATGCCAGACCCGTCGACGCTGCGCGACAGCACGCAGATCGTGCTGCCCTGCGACGCGCTCGACGGGCTCCGCGACGACCTCGACGAGGAGTTCACCGTGACGATCACCCGCACGGACGGGTACTGCCGGATCATCGGCAGCCCCGTCGAGATCAAGGCCGTCAACGACTTCCTCGTTCGTCACGGCGTCGGCCTGCCCTGACGGCGCCGGCGGCCCGCCACCGCTCACTACGTCCCGCGCACCGCCGAGAGCGCCGCCAGGAGGCCGTCGGCGTGTGCGCCCTCGACCACGACGTCGGCGGCGGCCCGGGCGCGCTCGTCGGCGTTGGCGACGGCGTAGGACCGCCCCGCCACCTCGAAGGCGGACACGTCGTTCTCGGAGTCGCCGATCGCGACGAACTCCCCGGGTGCGCGACCCAGGCGCTCGGCGACTCGCTCCAGCCCCGTGCCCTTCGAGACGTCTGTCGGCGTGACGTGGTAGGCGTAGCCGGTGTCCAGCACCCGGAGGCCCTGGTCCGCGGCGACCGAGCGCAACAGTTCCTCGTCGGCCTCGCGTGCGACGGCCAGCTCGGTCTCTCGCCAGCGGTTGACGAGGTCCACCGCTCCCCACCCGAGGTCGCCGCCGGCCTCCCGGAACGCTTCGGCGACCGCCGCGACTGCCGCGGAGTCGTCGTGAATCCAGACGTCGTCCTCGACGCAGACGACGCCGCCGTTCTCCGCCACGACGCGGTGGTCGATACCGACGAAGTCACACAGCGCGATCGGGTACGGGAACGACTTCCCGGTCGCGACGACGACCGGCGCTGGCCACTCGGCGAGGGGGTCGAACACCCGCGGGTCCAGCCCCGGGCTGTCCGGTCTGGTGAGCGTGCCGTCGACGTCGACGGCCAGCGGCGGCGGGTCGCTCATCGCTGGCCCTCGCGGTCGCTGGGCGTGCGTTCGGTGTCCATGGCAGAACTCGCGCGAGGACGGTGGAAGGCGTTTCGGTCGCCCCGGCGGCGACCGACCAGCGATCCCGGAGTTACGACCGCACCGGCGCTCCGACGTGGCCGAGTGCGGACGGGTTCGTCGCCGTCGCCAGAACCGGCGTGTGTCGCTCGTGGTGCGCCGGTGGCGCGACGCTCGCGTTGGTGTCGGACTCGCTGCCCCCGTCGCTGGCGTCGGACTCGTTGACGACCTCGATGGTCACGGTCGTGCTGTCGGTGCGGTCGGCGAGGTCCTGGACGCGCAGTTCGACCGTGTAGTTGCCCGGTTCGTCGAACGACCGGACCACGGTGCGGTTGTCGCCGAGGATGTCGCCGCCCCAGTTGTAGATCAGGCCGCGCCCGGCCGAGTTGCTGGCGTTGAACTCGATCGGTTCGCCGGGGGCGACGGTCGTGCGGTTCACCGAGATGTTGGCCTCCGGCGGGTCACCGATCACGTCCATGTCGGCCTCGATCGGATCGCTGTCCTCCGAGAGCACCGCCGACTCGGAGACGTCGACCTGCGCTCGCTCGACCGGAACCGGCCGGAGCGACTGTCCGGACGTGTCGAGTGCGGTGACGTTGTACGACCCCACCGCACGGACGCTGGAGTTGGTCGCGCCGTCGGCGACGCCGGCGTACTCGCTCGTCGCGTACGGCACCGTCACCGAGAACTCACCGTCTTCACCGACCTGCGTCGCGGTGGTGTAGGTGAACGTCCGCCCGGTGCTCTCGACCTCCAGCCCGACCGACACCCGCACGGTGACGTTCGCCGTGTCGGTCTGGCCGGTGATGGTCGCCCCCGGGACGTACTCGTAGGTCTTCAGCGCCGACTCGATGTGGCCGTCGTACAGGTACTCGGCGCGGCCGTTGCCGTCGAGGTCCACGCCGATGGCCTGGCGCTGCCCCAACTGTGCGAGCTGGCGTGCCTGGTCCAGCTGCTGTGCGAACGACGCGATCTGACTGTAGTTGCCGACGTTGAGCAGCCGGGTCGCGAACGGGTTCACCCGCCCGTTGTCTTCCACGAGCCCCCCGACGTAGGAGAACCGCGGCACCTCGTGGACGAGTCGGAAGTGCTCGAGGCCGTTGGCGTCCTGGTAGTACAGTCGCGACAGCATCGTCTCGGCGTACTGCTGGTTGCTCGTCGGCAGGGTCTCCTGCCCCGCCTGCTCGCCCTGGCTGACCAGCGTGTACTGGCGGTTCTGTACGTAGTTGCGGTACCCCGGCCCGGTCCAGACCGTCACCGGGCGGAACTTCCGGCCGGCCGTCTCGTCGTCGATCATGACGTACCGGACCGCCTCTCCCCGCTCGTCGGCGTTGCGGTTCTCGACGAGCGACTCCAGTTCCGAGCGGTTCATCTCGTACAGCCCGGCGCTGGCGTCGTCCATGTTCGACAGCGCCTGCAGGTACAGCGCCGCGCGGCTCTCGTTTTGCGCCTGGAAGAACGCCGACGCCTGGCGGGCGTTCTGCTGGAACGGGTTCGCGACCGGGATGCGCTCGTTTTCGACGGTGATCCAGTGGCCGTAGTCCCACCACGAGAGGACGCCGTACGCGCCGTCGGGGTAGGCGTAGTCGCCGCCGTTGCCGCCGTACGTGCCGTAGTACTTCATCGGCTCACCGTCGGCGTTGCCGTACTGGCCGGGCGCCGGCGTATTGTTCTGCATCCAGTCGCCGTTCTCCGACCAGATGGCCGCCCGGCCGGGGCCGTTGTTCTCGCTCTGTTCCCAGGCGGTCGTCGCCGCCAGCGGCGTCGCCAGCGGCACGAACACGATGGTGAACACCGCGAGCACCGTGATCACCTGATACCCGGTGACATCGCCAAGCTTGTCGCCGAGCGCGGGCAGTTCGATCAGGTCCGCGACCCGCCCGAACAGCCAGGCGTTGACGACCACGACCGCCAGCGCGAGGTAGTAGTTGAACCGGAGCTGGGTGAACGCCATCAGCGTCAGGAACACGGTCCAGACGACCAGGAACAGGTCGCGGCTCTCGTAGTCGTCGCCGAGGGTCCTCCCGGCCATCCACAGCAGGCCCAGGACCGTCGTGAAGAACAGCATCCCGTACTCCTGGAACAGCGCCTCGCTGGCGTCGCCCCGCGAGAGCAGCGATTGGGCCTCGCCGACGGTACGGAGATTGTCGGACTGGTCGAGGAGGATCGTCCGGGCGAGGTTTCTACGGAGTAGCGAGAACAGATCCGGCAGCGCGACGGCGACGAACAGGGTGCCAGCGACGAGTATCCCGCCGATCGCCGCGGGGTACGCCCGCGAGTCGATCTCGTTGTCGTCCCAGACGCGGGCGAGCCCGGCCATGAACGCACAGCCAGCAGCGACGCCGAGCGAAAGCAGCACCTGCAGCAGCGACAGCTTGGTCGTCTCGAACCCGACCACGTCGACATTGACGAGCACCAGCAGCGCGGCGACGGTCATCGAGACGATGCCGACCAGCGCGACGTGATCGGGACTCCGTCCCCGGAGGTAGTCGACGGTCAGCGCAAGCAGGAAGAACACGCCGGCGATGCCCGCCATGACCACGCCCGGCGGCCATATCCACATGTACAGTCCCAGCGCGACGCCGGCGAGCGCGCTCCACTTCAGCGGCTCGCTCATGCCGCGCCAGTCGCCGTCCAGTGCCTGCTCGTAGACGGGCTTCTCGCGCTCGGTGACCTCCAGCGCGATGACGAACCCGAGCACGGTGACGGCCATCATGAACGCCTCGGCGATGTGGTGGTCGGTGAACCCGACGAGGCTCCGGGTGAGAATCTGCCCCGGCAGCAGCGCGAGGAGGAACACGGCGAACAGCCCTTCGCGGCGGTCGCCGAAGCGGGCGGCGAGTTTGTACACGGGTAGTGCGACTGCGGCCCCGATCACCGCGGGGGTGAACAGGGCGACCAGCGCGACCTGGCGCGTGCTCGGGTCGCCGAACCCGACGATCAGGGCCACCGTCGCCATGAACTGGTCGTACAGCGTGCCGAACTGCCCCTGGGAGGTCCCCTGTGGGAACCGAGTCCACACGTCGTAGGGCATCGTCGTTGGCCAGTGACGGACGGTGTACTCCACCTGGCGGTAGTGGTAGAAGGCGTCGTTGCCCCTGAACAGCACGTTGCCGCCTCGCAAGAACGACTCGTACGTCCGCATCCGCACCCACAGCATGAACGACAGCAGCGTGGCGAGTACGGGGACGTGGTAGTACTCGTCGAGTATCTCGGCGACGGAGGACGGCTCCGCGTCGCCGTCCGCTGTCTCGTCGCTCTCGGTCGACTCGCTCATTGTCGGCACAACTGCGATTCGACGAATAAGCCTTGTGAAATGCCGTGCCAAGAGTGGAGGTATTCTTTACCGTCCAACTTGACCTCTCGGGGTGATGTGTATTCTTATCACGGAGGGTGCGGGATTCAAAGGCGGGCCCTGAGCGAACAGTCTCTCTTCGAGAGCCAGGAAATCGGAATCAAGCAGTACACGATTGATATCGCTCGGACGCTGACGGAACAGGGGAACGGAAGCTGCGAGTTCATCAATAGGAGCGGACGCTGGGCTGTCCTCCCCTATACTGTGTAGGCGTGCGTCCGGTCGGTCGTCGACAACCCGCGGAAGGTCCACCAGATCAACGCTGACGGAAGAATGAGTCCTTGAGGCAGCCCGGTGCACGGACGTGACACGGGTAGTTCATGCGAGCGCATCGTCGGTATAGGGCAAACCAAAGTACCTCCCCTACCACGAGGTGCACCTGTCCCAACCGGTCAGCCGCTAAGGCACTTCGAAGCTGGCTGCCGAACCTACACGCGAGCGAGGACGACAACGAGTACACCCACGCCGGCGTGACGAAGGCGGAGGAGTTGCTCAACTACGGGCCGAGCGTCTCATCCAGGAGGGTGTGCGGCTGTTCATCGAGTGGTACCGGAAGAACGAGACGTTAGGTGGTACAATCCGCTGGTTCGGCGGTCGTAAGCGGCGACTCGTTTTGAACGCGACGCGAGGCGCGTCCGAAGGGAACCCGTCCCCCTATTTCGGCTTGAACTACTGCGCGAACTACTGTCGGAGATCGAATTCCCTCTCGAATGTTAAGTCGGATCCGGAAATCGGACGGGTGTCCACCGTGAGGGCCCGGTCTCGACGGGTGATCAGACCGTTGATGGCGCCTTTCCGTACAGGAACCCGAGGCCGACTGCCCCAGTCAAGAGGAGGATCGCTACTACCTCCCCGATCCGTTCCGGAGAGGGGTGCCCGATCCGCCAAGGAATCGATTCGGTCAGGAGATCGGCGAGGAACGAGGTTTCACTCGAGGTGTCTTCGGCGAGAGCGGCCTTCGAGTACCCCTGCCAGAACGCCCGCCGGAACAGGTAGCGCGCCGAGAGCTGGCCAGGATCGACCCGATGATGGACGAGCGCGTCCGGCGCGTACCAGAATTCGTCGTCGATCCGCTCGCAGAGCTCGGCCTCCTCGCCCTGGAGCGGTCTGTCTTGGTTCTTCCCGAGGTCCCCCCGGAACCCGCCGACCTCGACGAAAGCCTCGCGGTCGAAGGAGATGTTGCAGCCAAAGGCGTTCCGGACCGGCTGGGGGACGTGCTCGTCGACGAAGTTGTCGTGCATCGCGCCGACGAGCCAGAAGAACTCGTTGGGGAGGTACCACGGCTTCCCCTCCGGCCAGATCGGGATGACACGCCCGCCGACGCCGACGGGGTCGTCTGTCTCGTAGATCGCGACGAGTTCGGAGAGCCAGTCGGGCTCAGCGACGATGTCGTCGTCGGTGAAGGCGACGATGTCACCGGTCGCCGCCTCGGCGCCTGCGTTGCGGGCGGTGCTGAGTCCCTCGTCCTCGTCGAGGGCGACCGTGCGAAGGGTCGACTCGTCGTCGTAGCGTTCCTCGATCGCTGCGAGGGGCTCCGGTGCGTCTGCGGCCACCACCAGGAACTCCAGCTCGTCGTAGTTCTGAGCGAGCACGCTGTCTGCGGCCGCGTAGAACTGGTCAAGATCGGTCCCGCCGTGGACGTTGACGACGACGGAGACCCTCATATCGTCGTGCGGCCGAGACACCGTGCGATCGGACACTGGCCGATCGACGACGTCCTGCGATCAGGGCGACGCTCCATCGTGTGCTGATCTGTACAGTCAAGCCACATAGAACCATCGGCACGCGGAAACGAAGCCGCGGCCGGTGTCCCGCGCATCGATTGCTCCGGACTGGTCGGTCGGGCAGGCGGACCTGCCCACCCGTAGAGATCAGCGCTGGTCCTCAACCGAGCGGGTTGTCGATCCCGACAGCTAGCGCACACCGGACGATCCGATGGATCCATTTTTTGTCTGTGGCCGCGGAACCGGAACCCGTGGACGACGACATCCACGTCGCGTTGGTGACACCCTGGCAGCGCCGCGGCGGCGTGGCCACGTACTCGGAGCGGTACGCCCGCGCCCTCGAGGACAACGGTGCGCGCGTGACGCCGATCCCGACCGGGACCACGACGGCCGCAAACCCGATGGCGTACGTCGGGATACTCGACCGCGTCCCCGAGGTCGCCGACGTAATCCACGTACAGTTCGAAGCCGGGCTGTTTGGCCGCCTCGGCGTCAGCGGAACCGGCGCGCCGGCGTTCTTCCTCGCACTGGCCCGACAGGCCGTGCCCGCCGTGGTGACACTCCACGAGGTCCACGCGGCGCATCCCCACCAACACATGGTCGCCGACTGGGTGCTTCGCGGGCGCGACACGGTACTCGAACGGCTGTCACTGTGGGCTGCAGACGCGACTGTCGTCCACACGAAGGCGGCCGCAGACGTGCTCCGCGATCGCCACGGCGACCGCGACGCTGTCCACCGGATGTTGCACCCCGCCGAGGCCGAGGGCGACCCAGTCCCCGCGAACGAGGCGAAACGCGACTTCGACCTCGAGGGGCCGGTCGCGCTCACATTCGGGTTTGTCGAGGAGAAGAAACGGTACCAGGATGTGATCCGAGCGCTGCCGGAGCTGCCCGACCTGACGTACGTGATCGCTGGCGGTCACCGGTCCGGCGAGGGCGAAGCCGTCGAGGCGTCGTGTCGCGCGCTCGCCAAGCGTCTCGGCGTCGCGGACCGGGTCCGATTCCTCGGGTACGTCGAAGACCGGGACGTGCCCACCGTGTTCTCCGCCGCCGACATCGTGGTCCTGCCCTACGAGCGAGTGACCCAGAGCGGGGTCGTCAACGAGGCGCTGGCCTACGAGCGGCCCGTCGTGGCGTCGGCGCTGCCCGCGTTCGAGGAACTCGAAGCGGAGTTCAACTGTCTGCTGACGTACGAACGTCGGGGCGACCTTCGAGCTTGCCTCCAGCGGGCGCTCCAGGACGAGGAGACGAGGACGCGCCTCGCAGCGCGGGCGCGCGAGTACGTGGACACCGTATCCTGGGACCGGTTCGCCAAGCGGAGCGCGGAAATATATCGTTCGCTGTCCGATTCCGTTCCGAGCGACGGCGCTACTGATCACTCGTGATCCCTCGCGGCTCGTCTCACCGACCCGTCTCGTCCGAACATGCCCGTCGCGCCGTCGCCAGCGGTCGCCGCGCGTTGGGATCCGCTGTCGTCCCTCGTGTTGGTAGTGTTCAGATTAGTTGATTCCATGCGAAGGCGAACGCTTGCAGCCACTTTTCGACGGTGTCTGGTTCAGCGTGGCTGAAACAGTTTGAGAACTGGTTGGTTCGGTGCTTGAGTTCTCGGAAGACACGTTCAACACTGTTGCGATCACCGTATTTTTCGGATTGGAAATCGAGGCCGTGTCGGTCGAGTGCCGCTTGCAGCCAGGGTGCAGAATCGACAAGAAAGAGCGCGTCGTCGACGAGATGTTTCTCGCGGTGGTCGGCGATGAACATCTCGGTGATCGCTTGACTCCCGTCGGAGAGAGCTTGACGTGTAGCAAGCGATTTGTCGCGGGATCGACGGCGGCGTACAGCCAGTAGTGGTCGTCGTTGAGTTGGATCACGGTCTCGTCAAGGGCGACGTGATCCGGGTTGGCACCGTCTGTGGGTGTAACTCAGCTTTCTGCATCCAGTTGAGGACGGTGGACCGACAGCGCTCGACACCCAACCTATCGAGAATAGATATGGTATCCGAAAGTGAGAGGCCAGCCAGATGGAGTCGGATACCGAGTTTCATTGCAGGCTCGGGTGTCGCCTCTCGCTCCAAAAATCCTAATTCGAAGCGGTCGCTATCGCCGTTAAGGCGGGCGATTTCGTCATGAACCAACCGAAACTCACTCCGCCTCATCCTTGATCCCTATCTGAACACTGTCCTCGTGTTCTCGCCACAATTAAATGCGGGTCTGACGAAAGGACGACGTACCGCAGATGGATCGAGAAGGAGTTGAGTATGACGTCGCCGTTGCCCACGAGCACTACTACGAGCGAGGCGGCGCGGAACACGTCGCCGAGGAACTCGCCCGCACCTTCGACGCGCCCATCCTCACCGGGTTTGTCAACGAGAAGGCACTGCCCCCGGCGTCGGACCGGGCCGACTTGGAGTTCGTCGACCTCTTCGGCGACAGCACCGTCGCACCGCTGGTCCGTCGCTTCCCCTGGTTCCGGGACTTCTACTACCAGTTCGCATGGCAGCGCGTCCCCGACCTGACCGAGTTCGACGTGGTCGTCGAGAGCGGCAACAACCCTGGCTGGTACGTTCCCCCCGAAGAACAGACGATCGTGCGGTACGTCCACACGCCACCACGGACGGCCTACGACCAGTTCCACAATCGCGCGACTGATCCGTTCACCAAGCTCTACGCCTACGTATCACGGGTCTTCTACCACCCGAACGTGCACTATCCTGACCTCTGGGTGGCGAACAGCGAACTCGTCGCCCGGCGGCTGGAGCGGTATTGGGGAATCGACGATCCGGAGGTCGTCTACCCGCCGGTCGATGTCGCCTCGTTCTACAGCGGCGATCACGGCGGCCCCTACGTCTCGTACTCGCGGCTCACCGACGATAAACGGTTCGACGAGATGATTCGGGCCTTCCGTGACCTCCCCGACAAGCGGCTCGTGATTGGCGGCTCGGGACCCGAAGAGAACCATCTCCGGGACCTCGCATCGGGGATGGACAACGTCGAGTTCCGGGGCTACCTCTCGGAGTCCGAGAAGCGCGACCTGCTCGCGTCCGCGCGGGCGCTCGTTTACGCGGCCGTCAACGAGGACTTTGGCATGGTTCCCATCGAGGCCTACGCCAGCGGCACGCCGGTGATCGGGGTCCGCGACGGCTACACGAAGTACCAGATCGTCGACGGCGAGACCGGGATTCTATTCAACCGTGGCGTCGAGTCCCTCTCCGAGGCCGTCGAGCGGTTTGAACGGGAGGGCGTCGACGCGTCCGCCGGGGACCTCCAGGAGGTGGCCCAACAATACAGCCTAGAGCGGTTCCGTGAGGAGATGCGAGCGGCCGTTGAGGAGGCCCAGGACCGATCGTGCATCGACAAGGCGCCGAAACTGTGAGGATGGCGATCGCTCGACACCAGCGGCACACGACGCGGCGACGACGGCCGGTGGGACGCCACCCCGGGCACGGGTTGCGGTCGAGCCGATCCAGCGCGTGGAGCGCGCTCTCGCCGCCGTGACGCCGTAGGAACCAATGTACGAGATCAACTCCCTCCGACAGTATCCCGCACCGAGCCACGACGCGGCCTTCGAGTACCTCGCCGCGGACGGGCGAGCGACGATCGCGAGGTACCACTACGAGGTCGCCCCGAATCCGACGGGAGTACCGCGAAACGCGGCGTTTCTCTTCCGCGAGCTCCTGCTGAACCGCGACGAGCTGATCGTACTCGGAGCCGAACCGTACGACAAGCGAGTCCCTGTGTTCGACCGCCTGGCGCGACGTCACGACCTCGTTCTACACACCAGCTGGCCTAACTGGGGAACGGCCAACGTACCGCAACCGACCGATTCGGAGCGCCGGATCGAGCGGTGGTCCGACTTCCTCAGCCGCGTCCACGTCGTCGGCGTCACGGAGGCCGCAACGGACGCGGCTCGCGAGTTCGGCGCACGCGAGGCGTCTCACGTCCCCCACGGTATCGACACGGATGTGTACCGGCCGGGCGCGGGGCAGCCCGGCGACGAGCGCGATCGACCGGTCGTTCTGTTCGTCGGACGGCTGGAGCGACGGAAGGGCGTCGCCCAACTGCTTGAGATCGCCGCGAACTGGACTGGACCCGAGGTCACCTTTCGGTTCGTCGGGGACGGACCACTGGCCGACGATGTCGCCGCTGCCGCCCGGAGCGACCGCGTCGAGTACACAGGGTACGTGAGCGATGAGGAACGACTGGCGTCGCTGTACGCGACGTCGGACGCGCTCGCTCTCCCGTCCTACGCGGTCCCCGGGTGGGAGGAACTGTTCGGCATCGTCGTGATCGAGGCCATGGCGTGTGGCCTGCCCGTCGTCGCCACCGACTGCGTCGGACCCACAGAGATCCTGGACGACGGCGAGACGGGGTTCGTTGTCCCACAGCACGCTACCGGCGCACTCGCTGACCGCCTCCGCCGCGTCGTTTCCGACTACGGCCTCCGGGACCGGATCGGTGAGCGAGCGCGGGAGCGGGCGGAGTCCGAGTACGACTGGGCGGTCACCGCCGAACAGTGGGCCGCGGTGTACGACGACGTTCGGGGCGCCTGACCTGGTCGACTCGGCGGCGGCGAGAGTCACGTTTTTATCCGATCCGGTGGTAGTACAGGTTGTGATCACCCTTCGCGAGTTCCTCCGCGCTCCCTTTCTGAACTGCTATAAGGCCTACTACAGGATCCGCGGTCCCGATGACTGCGTGGCCGTGATGGACGAAGAGTGGGACTCCTTGCTGATCCTCGACGGCTGTCGATACGACATGTTCGTTGGGGCCTGTGACTACCCCGGCAGCCTCGAGAAGCGTCGCTCTTGCGGGTCGACCACCGACGAGTTCGTCCGATCAAACCTCGGTTCGCAGCGATTCGAGGATGTCGTCTACGTGTCGGCCAACCCGCGCGTAAGCCTCAATTTCGAGGGGTCGTTCCACGAGATCGTCCGTGTGTGGGAAGACGGCTGGGACGAAGAACTGCGGACGGTTCCGCCGTGGACGGTGACGGACGCCGCCCGGCGCGCCCACGAGGAGTTCCCGAACAAGCGCATCGTCGTCCACTACATTCAGCCCCACGCGCCCTTCATCGGCGAGTACGCTCGCTCGAACCTCCCTGAGCATTCTACGCTCGCAGACCACGCGCCGGACCAGGGCGGGGACGGAGCGGCGAACAACATCTGGGAGCACCTGGCAGCGGGCCGCGTGGATCGAGCGACGGTCCAGTGCGCCTACGAGGAGAACCTCGATATCACGCTCGAGTACGTCGAACCCCTCCTCGACGACCTCGACGGGCGCATCGTCGTCACCTCCGACCACGGGAACCTCGTCGGCGAACGCCTGCCGCCGTTCATGAAACGCATGTACGGGCACCCGACGAGGTTGTACGCACCGGGGCTCGTGGAGGTCCCCTGGTTCGTCGTCGAGAATGGACAGCGACGCGAGGTCGTCGCAGAGGAGGCGACCGAGGGGGACGACATCGAGGTGACGGAGGCGACAAAAGCGAAACTGGAGTCGCTGGGGTATCGCTGACAGGGCTCACCGGAAGAACGCCCAGAATCCCTACGCCTGTGACTGGATCTCGTAGAGTTCGGCGTACGTGCCGCCCTCGTCTAGGAGTTCCTCATGTGTACCGGTCTCGATGATCCGGCCGTCGTTGACAGTGTGGATACGATCGGCGTTCTTCACGGTCGAGAGACGGTGGGCGATCGCCACGATTCCGTAGTCGCGATCCATCGACTCGATCTCGGCCTGGACCTGCCGCTCCAGGTTAGAGTCTAGATCGCTCGTGGCCTCGTCGAGGATCAGGAAGTCGGCGTCCTTCAGCAGCGCCCGAGCGAGCGCGATCCGCTGGCGCTGCCCCCCGGAGAGCCGCACGCCGTCGTCACCGAGGTCGGACTCGTAGCCGTCGGGTAGCTCGTCGAGGAACTCGTTGACCTTCGCGATCTCGCAGACCCGCTTGACGTCTGCCCGTGTGGCGTCGCGGTTCGCGATCGTGACGTTCTCTTCAAGGGTCGTGTTGAAGATGAACGGTTGCTGGCGGACGACTGCGATTCGGTCGCGCCACTGCTCAAGGTCGTACTCCTTGATCGGTAAGCCGTCGGCGCGGATTTCACCCGCGTCCGGATCGTACATACGGGCGAGTAGCGAGACGATCGTCGACTTCCCAGCGCCGGACTGTCCGGCGAATGCGACGAACTCACCACGCTCGACGGTGAACGACACGTCCTCAAGAACGGTCTCCTCGTCGGTGTACGAGAACGTGATGTCGTCGAACTCGACACGGCCGACCGACGATATTGATTGGTCGCCGTCCTGTTCCCGGTTGCGATCAAGGTCGTCTAGGAACTGCTGTGTCCGGACCAGGTGTGAGATATGCCCTTCCAGGTTGTAGATGTGGCTGTTCAGTCTGCTGACCCGAGGTGCGATCTGGAACATAGCGATCAGGAAGATCCCCAGTTCGCCGAGCGTGAGTTCGGTGAAGACGAACCCTACGTAGATCAGAACGAAGATGGTGAGTGCCGCCGACAGCTGATAGAAGTTGGTGATCGCCGCTTCGTTCCGAGAGAGGTCGATCTCGGAGCGTGCGTACTGATCAATCGAGTCGCTGAAGGTCGCGAACACCTCCTCGCTCATCCCGAAGAGCTTCACGTCGCGGATCCCCTGTGTGCCCGCTTGAACCGCCTGTTGAACCCGCTCGTTCGCGGTGGCGACCCTTGACCCGACCGTGACGGCGGGCTCGATGACGACCCGAAGTAGGAACGTGATACCCCCGAGGAGCACGATGGCCAGGACCGTCATCGTCGGCGTGATGTAGACCATCACGGCGAGGTAGGTCAACACGAGGAACGCAGTCTCGAGGCTACGTACCGACGCGACGATCACCTGCCCCGAGTACCGGGTTTCGGTTATGATCGCATTAAGAACGTCGTCCGAGCCCTCTCTGTCGAAGAACTTAATTTCGGCATCGAGGGCACTACGGAACGTTTTGCTGCGCAGGTGTTTCTCAAACTGTTTCGAGAGGATCGCTCGGAGCCAGCCGACTATGAACGAGAGGGTGAACCTGCTGGTCATGACCACCGCGACTCCGAGAATCAGGTAGCCGAGTTCGAACGGTATATCGAGAAAATTATAGAAGCGCAGGAATGAGTCCAGCACGGGGCCGCCGCCGTCGACTGAGCCGCCGTTCGTCTGTGCGACCTCAAGGATCGGGTAGATGAAGCCGAGACCGATTCCCTCCAGAAAGGCTACCAGAGAACCCAGAGCGACGATTCCGATCGTGAAGGCGGGTTGGAATCGGGCCGCGCGTTTGAGCGCAGCGAACTTTTCCCGCCAAGTGAGATCAGTAGCTTCTGGCATTCTGACGTCACAGACCTACCCATCACCGTATATAAATGTGCTGTCTTCCGGGAGGCACTGTTCAGATAAGGTCTGTTGGAGTAATAAATAAACAGCAGCGGAAAGCGGTCAAGAGAACATCTTTGGATTACGGGGCTAGTGGAGAAAGAATTGGCAGGCCATGAAGCGCAGCGATTACTCGGGCTTATATCCCAGTGCTTTCAAATGTTCATCTAATTTATTTTTATCAATTCGTTCAAAGTCAATTCGTTCAAAGTCAATTGGTTCTTCAGAAATTATATTGCGTTGACTGTCTGAATTGATAATGAACCAGGGAACCTTACGCAATTTATTATTGTATATATCATGTGGATGTCCATACCTTTTTTGAACTAATCCTCGTTCCCCAAGCATTTCTCCATGGTCTGATGTTACAACTGATTTCCCATTTATTAATTTTGTAAGCTCTTTCACCTCTTCCAACACAATATCCAAGGATTCTTCATAACACTTTTTTATTTCTTTTTCAGTTATTTCACCTCGATCTAGGGCCTTCCACCAAGTCTTCTTTTCTTCATTCCTGGATTCCTTATTAGTTGCAGTATGGTATCCATACCCGGTTAGATCAATTCGCTCCCTTATTTCATCAGCTGTAGGCCCCAAGTATGGTATATGCGGTTGCATAAAATGGATTATTAGCTTTTTATTTGGATTTTGGCGGTGTGCTCTAACTGTTCGTTCAACGATTGTTTGCGGATGAACGGTTTCGATCTTTTTGTCCCAATCATCAAGTGTGTTTTCTACTAAATAGAAAACATCATCTTGTAAACGATCAGCATATGGATTGGCTGTTACGTATATCGTATCATGAAACTGCCGGTCAACAAAATTATTTTTCATAAACTCCCAGCTATGTGCCCCCCTCGAAATTACTGACGTCAAATTCCCATTAATACCTATTTGGGATTCGAAATAGTCATAACGGCATGCATCCAATATGATTAGATTATCCCAATCTTCCTGCATTATATCTATGCCCGGGCCATTCCTATATTCAAATAGTGAGGAATAGATTTTCCTAATTGGCTTATCAATACCGTATTTCATTGCGCGAGAAATTGCTGTTCCTAAACCAAAGTCCCGATTAATCTCAGCTAATCTAGAAACTTTATCACTATATAGGTGCCGCAACTCCGGCTTCTTCACCATATCCAGTGTAGGTTATGAGGTGGTGAATATCAATGCTATGGGTCAGTATATCAAGCTACGCCATCCAGGTTTCCCAGTATGGAACTTAGCTATATCCGCGAGGCGGTGTTCAGATAAGCACTGAAAGGTGAGGAGCGGCAATTTTGAAGTGATCTATGCCCAAAAACGCCCCCGTCAGTGGCTCTTTGGACGAGATTGAGTAAGGTTTTGTGTAGCGCGAAGCAACACCGAGATCGTTGATGAAACTCAGTATTCAGCTCCATCTTGCTGGCTTATCGCTTTCGAATACTGTCTCTGTTCTCGAAATATTTGGTGTTCAACGCGCTCGTTCGACTGTCCACAACTGGGTTCACAAGGCCGATCTACAGCCAGAATCTGGCCGCTCGCCGGATCACGTCGCCGTCGACGAGACTGTGATCCAACTGGGCGACGAACGATACTGGCTGAACGCTGCCGTCGATCCCGACACGAACGAATTCCTGCATACACGCCTCGACCCGACGAGAACGAACGTGATCTCGCACGCGTTCTTTGCCGACTCCGCGAGAAACACAACGACGACGATGCCGTGTTTCTCGTCGATGGCGCAAAACCACTGAAAGACGCCTGCCGCCGTCACGGTTTCGATTTTAGACACGAACGCCACGGAAATCGCAATAGCGTCGAACGTGTCTTTCGAGGGGTAAAACGACGAACTACCCTTTTCTCGAACTGTTTCAGCAACGCCAGTGCGGAAACAGCCGACCAGTGGCTCAAATCATTCGCCTTCGCATGGAATCAACTAATCTGAACACTACCCTCGCAGGGCCGGGAAGGTAAGCGTTTTCGAACACAACTCCAGAGTCCGAGGCCAGCGCCTCCAGGCGGGGCATCTTGTCCGGTCCGGAATCGCCGAAGGGCGTCGCCTCGTACGAAAGCGAATCGAAGATCAGCCAGATGCAGTCCATGTGTTGTCCGGTGTCGATGGTACGAATAAAGATGTTGGTGGCAGGGGTGAGCGTGCATCTAGGCAGCGGCTCTGCACTGATGGTGCTCGGCAGAGCGAGTCAGCTCAGGTAGCCCAGATTTCGCAGGCGTTCCTCGTCGGCTGCGAGGTTCTCGCGGGAAACTTCGCCACCGGTCACGGTTCGCCGCTCTCCTTCGACCACCGCCCAGGGAACAGTCACCAGATTGGGGTGGAACACGCCGTTCGGATGGGCGTACCCTCGGACGGGGATGGGCCAGAGGACCTCTCCGAGGAGTTCGCCGTGATCCGCGGTGATCGCGGTCTTCCCGTTGATGTCCGAAATCAGTTCTCGCGCGTGGTGGAAGACGTACCTCAGGTTTCGACTATACCCCTCCCAGATGTCCTCGGTCGTAATATCGCCATCGATAAGGTTGAAACGGGGCTCGAGCGACTCGTCGATGTCGATGCTCCCGTCCGAGGCCCCGATGACGGGGTTGTGGGGCTGGAAGAAGTGGACGACGAGTCGCTTCTCTGGGTACCGTTCGTGGAGGTCTTGCGCGACGTCATTCACCAGAGAGGCCGGCACCGTCCCGAGTTCTTCCCAGTCAGGGTGGTCCTCGGGGAGTCGGTCCTCGTACCGATCGATGTTCGCGAAGACGTCGACGACCTCGAAGAAGGTCCCTGGGTCGAGCACCTCTGTCCAGGGATTGGCCACCACGTAGATGGTGTCATCGTATGTACCGCCGTTGAAGTTCCGCCTGATCCAGTTCGGACTGTTCTCGCCCAGCGACTTGATCCGGTCGTAGGAGTCGAACTGATCGGTCCCGAGGACCGCTTCGAACATGTCCGCACGGCAGGCGTCGAAGATCAACAGGTTATCCCAGTCTCGCTCCATCACTGGTTCACCGTCTGTGCCGTAGAGGAGTCGCGTCAGAGGGCCGACACCGCGAGACAGGAGACGCTGGCGACGCCACCAGGCGTCGTCGTAGTTCTCGAGTAGGCTTCGAACTCGGTTCAAGTCATGCTGTCCGAGAGGACAACCCATCATAAGGGCACCGATCGGTACCAGGGGCGGGCCCCGCGGTTGGCGTCCCCACCAGTCCCACGAACCGCAAGCACTTATTACCAGTCTGCAACGTAGGTAGGAAGGAAGAATGGGTGACGACGATACGGGCCCGACGTACACCGTCGCCATCTGCAACTACGAGATGGCCGACACCCTCGCGGAGAGCCTCGAGAGCATCGTATCCCAGCTAGACGACCGATTCGAAGTGGTCGTCGTTGACGACGGGTCCGAGGACGGCAGCTTAGAGATCCTCCGCGAGTTCGCGGCCCGGTACGAGAACTTCCGGTTCCACGAGGAGGACAACGACAATCTGGCGGAGGCGAGAAACAGCTCCTTCCGCCACGCCGACGGCACCTACGTGCTCGAATCGCTCGACGTGGACGATCGCTACGAACCGATCATCCAGGACTTCACGGACCTCTTCCACCGCTTCGATTCGGTTCTGGATGGCCCCTTCTACCTCTGGGGGCGAGGTATCAACATGGCCCACCGGGAGTTGCTCCTGGAGGTCCCGTATCGGAGCCTTGGCTACGGTGAGGACAAGGACTTCTGGCGGCGGTTGCTGGCTCAGGACCAGATCGTCTTCCTCGACCACGAACTCCCCTGTGAGTCCATCGGTTATGACCGCGACAACCGAACGCTACTCTCGATGTGGCTCGAACTCGCGAAAGTCGACTTCCAGACCGGGATCACGCTCCAGAGTTTCATCTCGTTCAACCTTCGAGAGCTCCTCCGTGCCAAGTTCAAAGACCGGCGAGAAGCGGCGTTCAACCTGGTCTCGTGGCCTCTCTCGTACTGGCAGGCGAGAAGCGACGTGCAGTACGACCCCGTCCCTGGCTATCGATCGTACGGTCGCATGGAGCAAGAGATTGACCGTCGAAAACGCACCGCGATGGGTCACGCGGCGGCGATGGGATTCGACCTGGAACCGGACAACTTCAGCGACGCCGGACGCCGGATCTTCCTCTTCGGCCGCTGAGAGAGGTCAAACGACACTCTTGGCGCTCGTGAGGCAGTTGTCGGCGGACTCGGACGGGTTCAGGTGACGTAGCCGAGGTCTCGGAGTCGCTCCTCGACGTTGTCCTGGCTGCCGACGCCGGCAGCCTCGGTCGCCACTGGTCGCCGCTCGTCCTCGAGGACCCCCCACGGGACTTCGACGAGCCCCGGGAGTCTGAGACGGGGCTTGTGAGACTTGAGGCCGAGGTGCCTCCATACTCCGTCGTAGTTGATCTGGCCGTGATCAGCGGTCAACACTGTCTTCCCACGGACGGTGTCGGCCACCTCCATCGCGTAGGGCAGGACGTGCTCGAGAGTCTCGGTGTAGGCCTGCCAGTAGGCTTCGTCAGAGTCGAAGGGGACGGACTCGTCGGCCCCGATCAGCGGACCGTGGGGCTGCATGAAATGGACGATGAGCCGTTTGTCGGGGTACGTCTCGTCGGCGTCGCGTGCCGCCTTGACGACGTCCGCCGGAAGGACGGTTCCCCTCTCCTCGTCGTAGTGCGTGTCCCAGAGTTCGAGGATGTCGTGGAACGCGTCGTGGGCCACGAGGTTCGTGTGTGGGTTGGCGGAGACATACACGATGTCGCCAAAGGAACCGCTACCGAAGTTCCGACGAATCCACTCGCTGGAGTGGCTCCCCCTGCTGACGACTCGCCGGTAGTCGTCGAACGCTTCGAGATCGGCCGTCTCTTCGAACACGTCGGCCCGACAGGCGTCCAGGATGACGAGCACGTCCCAGTCGGCCGCCGGCACGTCGATGGCGTCCTCATACCCAGGCCACCGCGGATTGAGACGAGTGACGGGCCCGACGACCCACGGCGCGAGCACGCGGTCCCTGAACCACGTCCACTCGATGTCGGATGCCGAGAAGTCCGTCCCTGAAATCACCGAACCGCTGAGCAGTCTCATCAACGTATCGAGTACTGTGCCCGAACGACTTCTACGTATTGCTTGCGTCGGTTGTGCCATCGGCGAGCGATCGGATGCGCTGCTCGATCACCGGCCGGTCGGTGACACGCGTAATCCGTTCGGCGACGCCACCCCGGGTAGCGTCGTTGAGGACCTTCTCCAGAAGGTGGCAGTAGTACCCGAGTTTGAGCGCTCCGAGCGCGTCCGCTGGCAGGCGATCATGGAGTCCCGTCTCGCGGTAGCCAGCACGGAAGGCGTTCACAAGTCGGACGCACTGCGAGCGTCTGCCGTGAGGGAGGCGCCGAGTCATCAGTTCGAGACCTGCCTCGAGGACGACGACATCTTCGAGTGCGACGGAGGAGTGGAGGTTGAAGTCGATGAGGGCGATATCGCCCGTCCGAGGGCTCCAGAAGAGGTTGTGGGGCGTGGGATCGCCGTGGATCTTGCACCCCGGGAGTCGCCTGTTACCGACGTCCTCCAGGCGCCGTTCGATTCGCTGCCGCTGTCCCTGCTCCAGCCGCTGGCGAACGCGGTCGTCGAGGTGGAGGCGCTTCGAGATTCGACACTCCTGGTCACGCGGCGTCCGGGGACCTTCGCTGGTCACGGCGTGGAGTCTGCCCAGTCTGGCCCCGACGCGACGCAGTGCGGTAGCGAGGCCTCGACGACGCGCCACCCACCAGGCGAACGGCAGGAAGTACACCGGTAGTGTCGTCGATAGGGGCCATCCCGGCGCGGGTTCCGTGACGAGAACGTACCGCTCGGTCTGGACCAACCGTGGCGAGGGCAGTCCGATTTCAACGGTGTAGTCGACCACCTCCGCGAGCGCCGCCCCTTTCCAGTCGTGGAGGAGTTTGGCGTATCGTGGGCCGGCGTCGGTTTCGGCTCGAAACACGGGCTCCCCATCGGTGGTTACCCGTTCGACGGAGTCCACGTCCAGATCAGCGCGGGACAGGGCGCGGGTGGCCACGCGGATTTCCTTGTCGACCATCGTCTCCTTCAGTCGCTGGTGGGGGACCACCCCACCTCGGTAGTGTCCACGGCACAGAGGATGTCGTCCCGCTCATCGCCCTTGTAGTCTGTGCGCCCGAGGATCTCAACGGTCACGTCCTCGTCGAACACAGTCTTGAAGTACGCGGTGTAGTATTCGACCGTGTCGTCGCCGTCGTACCTCTCCAGCGGTGGCCGATCGAGCTCCCGATCGGGGTTCTCGAATACGAGCATCTCGCATGTGAACCCGAGGCTGCGGAGCATGCTCTCGGCGGTCTCCCACCCAAACTCGTTGACCCAGTGGTGGTAGACCGTCAGGAGGAAGACGACGTCGAATTGCGGCAGGGTATTGATAGTCTCGGGGGTGACCTCGTACTGGAGAAAGCCGAGGTTGGCGTGGTCTGCGTTGCTCCGCCGGGCGCTCGCAACGACGTGCGCCTGGCGCTCGACGCCGATCGAGAATAGCCCGCGGTCGGCGAACTCTGCGGTGAGGTGCCCCTCCGCACAGCCGAGGTCCAGCAGGGAGTCGGCGTCCTCAGGAACTGCCTCGTCGAGCAGTACCAGGCGCTCCTCGAAGTCGACGCGCGTCCCGGTCTGGTAGCTGACCCCGATACCGCTGGTCGAAATCTCGACGCGTCGGAGGTACTCGCGCGACCGCCGCACGAACGAGACCGGACCCTCCTCGCGGAGGACGGTCCAGCCCCGCTTCAGGGTCTGCAGCAACTGACTCATGCCTCTGGTCGCCTCCGCTGGGACCGACCGTCCGGACGAACCTGCGCGATGCTCATCGTCCAGTAATGGCACCCCCGGTACTTGTTTGGTTCGCAGCCGCGACGGCGAAGGCGGCGACCGATCGCCTCCCGGGCGGCACTGTCCTGCGCTGTCGGTCGCGTCCTCGAATCCTGCAAGCGGCCCTCGGGGCCTCCGGCCGCGGCATTCCTGAGAGAGCAGAACGACCGTCGATAGCCCCGGGACAGCCAGTAACAGGAGCGGGGACATGGTCGCGTACTGGTACAGCGTGGTCCCCTGGGTGCGCCAGATCTGCGTGACGAGAGTCTTGACCCTCGTTGAGGAGGTTCCGATGGAGGAGGCATTGCGGTACGGCGTCTGCGACACGAACGACTACGGGGAGGTCGTCGAGGTTATGGAGAAGTCCGACGACCCGCCGACGAACCTCGTCATGACCGGCTTCTACACCTTCACCCCAGCGATCTTCCACGCCTGTCACCTCGTCCAGGCATCCGACCGTGGAGAGTACGAACTGCCGGACGCCATCGATCTCCTCATCCAATCCGGCCGAACCATCGACACGGTCCGGATGGACGGCTGGCGGGTCGACGTTGGCTACCCCGAGGACCGCGACCGGGGCGAGGAACGCCTCGCCGAGGCTGAGTGCGACGAAGCGACCGACGGGAGCGACGACGACGCCGAGGGAACAGCGAGCGCGGAGTAACTCACTCTCTACCGGGCCTCTGAATCCAAAACGACCGGAAGCGACTAATCCGTCCCCCGACGACGTGGTGACATGAACGTCTCAGTCATTGGGTCGGGCTACGTCGGTACGACCCACGCGGCCTGTCTCGCGGAGCTGGGCCACGACGTCGTCGCGATCGACATCGACGAGGAGATCGTCGCGGCGATCAACGACGGCCGCGCGCCGATCCACGAACCCGGGCTGGACGACCTGGTCGCCGAGCACAGCGGCGACCGCCTGCGCGCGACGACCGACTACGACGCCGTCCCGGAGACGGCGGTGACATTCGTCTGCGTCCAGACCCCCAGCGCTGGCGACGGCGGGCAGGACCTCGCAGCCTACGAGGCCGTCGCGCACTCGCTCGGCGAACAGTTGCCCGCCGCGGACGAGGGCCACCTCGTCGTCACCAAGAGCACGGTCCTCCCGGGGACCGGCGACGAGGTGCTGGCGCCGATCCTCGAAGCCGAGTCGGGCCTGCACGCCGGCGAGGACTTCCACGTCGCGATGAACCCCGAGTTCCTCCGGGAGGGCAGCGCCGTCGCCGACTACCACGACCCCGATAAGATCGTCCTCGGTGGAGACGGGTACGCCCACGATCGACTCCGAACGCTGTACGCGCCGCTGATCGAGGCCGCCGATCCCACGGTCGTCGAGACCGGGCTGCGCGAGGCCGAACTGATCAAGTACGCGAACAACGCCTTCCTGGCGGCGAAGGTGTCACTGGTCAACGACCTGGGCAACGTCTGCAAGGAGCTGGGCATCGACAGTTACGAGATCGCCGAGGCGGTCGGCCTGGACGACCGTATCGGCGCACAGTTCATGCGCTCGGGACTCGGCTGGGGTGGCAGCTGCTTCCCGAAGGACATCGACGCTCTCCGGTGGCTGGCACGGCAGCACGACTACGAGCCCGCGGTGTTCGACGCCGCGGTGGCGGTCAACGACGGACAGCCGACCCGCCTCGTGGACCTGCTCGAACGCCACGTCGACCCCGAGGGCGCACGCGTCGCGGTGCTGGGGCTGTCGTTCAAGCCCGGGACCGACGACGTGCGCAACTCGCGGGCGCTGGACGTGGTCGAACAGCTCCACGAATGGGGCGCCGAGGTCGTCGCCTACGACCCCGCCGCGATGGACGAGGTCCGCGAGCGGTTGCCGGAACTGACCTACGCCGACGGCCCGGAGGACGCGCTGGCGGGTGCCGAGGCGGTCTGCATCTGCACGGAATGGCCCGAGTTCGACGATCTGGACTACTCCGGGATGGAGCGGTCGGTCGTGATCGACGGCCGCCGGGTCGAGGTGGACCGGGACGCGGTCGAGGTGTACGAGGGGCTCTGCTGGTAGACGACGAGACAGACTCGTTGGGAATCGCGTTCTACGCGTCGATTTCGGAGTCTGCTTTCTGGTCGGTCAAGCGCCGTTCTGCTTCGTCGCGGTCTTCGGGATAGCCGATGTCGATACGCCACCCCTCGATCCCGATGGCGTCGATGGTGCGCCCGCTGTGAATGAGCAAATCGATCGCTTCGCTGATCTCGGACTCTCCGCGGTTCGACGGTTGGACGAGGTGACAGGCGTGGAAGATCGCTGGGGTGAAGGTGTAGAAGCCGGTCATGACGAGGTTCGACGGCGGATCCTCTGGCTTCTCGATGACGTCGGTTACTTCGCCGTACTTGTTGGTGTCACAGACGCCGTAGCGACTGGCTTCCTCCCAGTCGACTTCTTCGACGAGAAACGCGGCGTCGGCCCGTTCCTCGCGCTGCCGACGGACGACGTCGTCCAGATTGGCCTGGAAGACGTTGTCACCGAGCATGAGCATGAAGTCGTCGTCGATGTGTTCTTCGACGGTCAAGAGAGCGTGTGCGAGCCCCTTCTGTTCACGCTGGTGGGCGTACGTGATCGGGATCCCCTCGTAGGCGTCGCCGTAGTGATCGATGATGTCCTCCTTCCGGTAGCCGACGACGACAACGAGTTCGTCGGCACCGAGTTCAACGAGTTGATCGAAGCAGTGTGTCAGAATTGGGTTCCCCGCAACCTCGACCATCCCCTTCGGCTTGTCCTCGGTGAGTGGGCGAAGCCGCGTTCCCTCTCCTGCTGCTAACACAACGGCCTTCATCACTATCGAGTTGATAACAGTGCTCGGTGTTAGGTCTTTTTCCTCTCCCGAGGTTGTGGTGGCCCGTGGGGCGATCGGCGCGTACGAGGGGCTCTCCCGACAGCGGGACGGAATCCGCCGCGGTGACGCCGCCGACCTCACTCTCCCGACTCACCCGCCTCGTCACTAGTCTCACCCCCACGAAGCCGGTTCGCTAGCGCGGCGCCGCCCGCCGCCAGCGTCCCGAGCACACCGAACCCAGGGACCGACTCGCCGCCGTCGTCGAGTTCGACGTCGGCGTCCGTTCCGCTGTCCGGCGTGACCGTGGTGTCGTCGCCGGTGGTGGTCGCGGTCGTCCCGCGGACGGTCGTCGTGGTCGTCGCGTCGTCACGAACTTCGGCGGCGGTCTCGCCAGTTTCGGGGTCGAACGCGCCGATCCGGGCGACGGTCGTCCCGTCGTCGGCTGTCGCGGTGGCCGTCAGGCGAACCTCGTCGGCGCCGTCGTCGGGGACGCGGAGCTGCGGTCCGCCGACGATGGTCCGCTCGCCGGGCGCCAGGTCGACGTCGGGCGTCAGGGTCGTCGTCCCGTCGGGGGTCTCGACGATGACTTCGGTGATCGTCCGCGTGTCGAGACTCCGGTTCACGAGTCGGACGTCGACGTACCCGGTCTCGCCGGGGCCGAGTGGCTCGCCCGGGCTGGGCAGTTCGACGTCGATGGCCGCCGTGGTGAACGTGCCCGAGAACTCGCCGAGGTCGTAGAACGGGCGGGCCCACTCGGTCCGGACGGTGTAGGTGACGGGCGCGTCCCCGTCGACGCGGACGGGGACCTGGTAGGCGACGGCGCTCTGGGTCGAGACGGTGTCCAGCGAGAGGTCGTCGGCTTCCCAGGCGTCGAACACGCCGTTGACGACGGCGCCGTCGGCGGGCGGCGTGGTCGGCGACAGGTCGGTGCTGGCGATGCGGCGGTCGCCGTCGAGAATCTTGGTGAACAGGACGAGGGTGTCCAGCACCTCGAGCAGGATGCCGGGGCCGCAGGTGACGCCGAAGAGTTTCGAGCAGAGCTTCCCCGGCAGCTCCAGGCCGTCGCGGAGCCGTTCCTGGGCCCGTTCGGCGCGTTCGCTGGACGCGGGGGTGATGGTGTGCCAACTCGGCTGGCCCGCCTCGGACGGTTGGCTCCGCATCGCGGCGTACAGCGGCACGTCCGCGTACTCGCGGAACGGGTGGAGCGTCTCGGCGAGCGACTGGCCGGCCGTCTCGGCCTGGCCGCGGCCGAAGACGTGGACGCCGCCGTCGCCGGTGGGGTCGTAGAACTGGCCCGCCTCGGCGACGCTCGCCGCGTCCTCGGGGAACGCGAACAGGAAGTCGCCGCCGGAGGGGCCACCGCCGGGGGTCTCCGGGCCGGAGATGCGCCAGGCGTCCGCGCCCGCGTTCTCGTTGGTGTTGGTGACCTCGGTGTAGAACACCTCGAAGTCACCCCCGACGAGGTGGCGCCAGACCGACACCGCGCCGAAGGGCGCGCCGTCGTCGGTCTGGACGGCTCGGGGGCCGTACAGCAACTGGCGGTCCAGGGTGAGTTCGCCGTAGTCGCTCGGCGCGTCGACGTCGCTGGGGGCGTACCGCTCGACGGTGAACCAGTCGGCCTTCCGGGCGGTCACCAGCAGTTCGCGGTCGCCGTCCTCGAACGTGGTCGGCAGCTCGTACACGCCCTCGTCGTCCGTCGTCGCCGTGGCGACGTGGCGCTCGGGGGGATCACCATCGTCCAGATCGGGCACGCTGAGGTCGGTCACGTAGAGGTCGACCTCTGCGTCGGCGATCGGCTGGCCGTCTCTGCGGCGCACGCGGTTCGGCGGCGTCCGGACCACGTCGACGGTGGCGACGTCGCTCGCGAGGGTTCTCGTCTCGTCGTCGGTGGGTGTGACTCGCCACTCGAACTCGTACTCGCCGTCGGCGGTCGCCGGTGGCTCGAGGGCCACCGTCGCGCCGGCGGACTCGCCGGGCGACAGCGAGAAGTTGCCCCAGAGCGAGCGGGCGAACTCGCCGTCGGTCACGGTGCGTTCGCCGAGGTCCCAGTCGTCGGGGTACGCGTCCTCGGCCGAGCCGAGCCAGTCGACCCAGACGTAGATCTCGTCCGCGTCGATGGGCGCGTCGCCGGTGTTCGTCACCTCGACGGCGAGCGTGACCGTCTCGCCGCCACGCGTCGCCGTGTCCGTCGTGGTTACGTCGACCTCGGGGGCCGATCCGGGGGTCGAGGCGGGACCGTCGCGACCGGCGGCGGCGTAGTGGTGGCCGAGCGTCCCGCGGCGCACCCGGGAGTCCTGGCTCGACCCGCCGGCGGTTTCGATGGCGTACACGCGACCGTCGTCGCTGCCGACGTAGAGGGTGCCGGCGACCACCGTCGGCGAGGCGAACACCTCGCCGTCGGTCTCGTGGCGCCACCGCTCGACGCCCGCCGCCGCGTCGACGGCGCGAACGGTGCGGTCCCGGCCACCGACGTACACGGTGTCGTCGACGACCGTCGGCGCCGAGTAGACGAACCGACCCATGCTGAAACCCCACCGCGGCGCCCCGTCGGTGGCGTCGATGGCGTACAGGTTGTCGAAGCGGTCGGCGGCGGTGCTGGCCGAGACGTACACCGTGCCGTCGTGGACGGTGGGCGCCGCGGTGATGCGAACCGCGCCGGGGAGTTCGTAGCGCCACCGTTCGGTCCCGTCCTCGGCGTCCACTGCGTACACGTTCGTGTCGTGACTGCCGGCGTACACGGTCCCGTCGGCGACGGCCGGGGACGCGCCGAACCAGTCGTCGGCGGTGACCCGCCATCGCTCGGTCCCGCTGTCGGCGTCCAGCGCGTACAGGGTGTCGTCGTAGCTCCCGACGTACACCGTCCCGTCGACGACCGCCGGCGACGTCCGGACGCCGTCGCCGGTCTCGAACCGCCAGCGTTCGGTGCCGTCGCTCGCGTCGACGGCGTACACGCCACCGTCGTTGCTCCCGACGTAGACGGTGCCGTCGCCGACGGCGGGCGAGGAGTCGACGGCGCCCCGGGTCGGCGCGGCCCACTCTCTGGTGCCGTCGGCGGCGTCCAGTGCGTACAGGACGTCGTCCCTGCTCCCGACGTAGACGGTGCCGTCGGCGACCCGCGGCGAGGCGTACACGGGGCCGGCCGTCTCGTAGCGCCAGCGCTCGCTGCCGTCGGCGGCGTCCAGCGCGTACAGATTCCCGTCCTCGCTGCCGACGTAGACGGTGCCGTCGACGACCGTCGGGGACGAGCGGACGTTGCCACCGGTCTCGACGGCCCACCGGCGGTCACCCGGCGCGGCGGCCGCTGCGGGGCTCGTGGCTGCACTCACCCCGGCGCCGAGCGACAGGCCGGTCGCCGTCGCCCGGAGGACCGACCGCCGGTCGAGTGCGGTGCCGTCGGTGGCGTCGTCGGTCGAACGCGGTGCGTCGTCGTCTCGGGGTGGTGGCTCGTCGCCTGGCATCGATCACAACTGGAGGGGAGCCTCCGACGCGTCGTTCGCCCGTGTCGGGACGGACGGTTGGGCGTTGCGGTTCCGGCAGTGCCGCGGGCGGGGCCGGCCGGTGATCTCGGTCGAACGCGGACCGCTCACTGGCGGCTCTCTGTCCCTCTCGCTCTCGACGTTGCAGGAGACGTGTGACCCCCGGCGGCTGGTGGTGGGCCGCGGGGTCGGTTGCAGGTGGGGGACGACAGACGGTGGAGCGGGCTGTCGGTGTGGGCTCACCGACACCCGAACGTTCGGGCGGATGAATAATAAACCGTCTCGGCGCGTTGCAGTCGCTGCAACGAGCCCCTGCGACCGTACACCTCAGCGGACGAGCTCACCGAACACGCGCGACTCGACCTTGCGGAGGTGTTCGCCGACCGTGCCGGGGGCGATGCCGACCGCCTCGCCGATGTCTTCGAGCGACGCGCGCCGCGGGTCGCCGTAGTACCCCAGATCGACCGCGGCCGACAGGACCTCCTCCTGGCGCGTCGTCAGCAGCCGCTCGAACGACGACTCGTCGGCCTCGTAGTCACCCGTCTCGAGCACCTCGGCGGTCACGTAGTCCGCGTCGCCGACGTACTCGTACAGCGCGCGGAACGTCTCGTCGGTCCCGAGATAGGTCACCTCGAGGCGGTCGTCGTCGGTGAACCGGATCGGTGTGTCGACCACCAGCGGCGAGTCCCGCTGCAGTTCCAGGGCGCGTCGCACCGTCTCGGTCGGTTCGAACTGGCTCACGGCCATCCACCGGTCCGTGCCGGCGGTGAGGTACTCGAGCACGTGCGGCGACGACTCCATGATCTCCCTGTACCGTTGCTGGTCGCCGCTGGCCTCGGCGAACAGCAACACGGTGTCGTCGGCGAGCAGTTCGACGCGGTGGATGGCCCGCCGCTCGATGGCCGGCTCCGCGGTCAACTCTCGCCCGAGCGGGTGGAAGGCACCGTCGCCGTCGGCTTCGACGGCCACCGTCAGGTACCGCATGTGCCGACGTAGCGGACACCGGCCCATATCTCTGCTGATCGCGCACTTGAATCACGTCACGGATGAGGCAGCGACCCTACCGGACCGTCCCGACAACATATAGCCGTGAACGATGCAACAGCAACGACCCAGCCCCCCCGACCGCGCCATCGACGACGCGGTCGCCGCCCTCCCTGACGACGCCGTTCGCGCCCGCGACACCCACGAGAACGCCCCGGCGATCGTGATCCGGGCCGACCGCGTCCGTGAGGTGCTCTCGACGCTGCGCACGGCGGCAGCGCTGGACCACTGTTCTTGCGTGACCGCCCAGGAGCGCGACGACCGCTTCGAGACGGTGTACCACCTCACCAGCTACGACGACCGGACGCGCGAACTGTCCGTCGTGGTCCCGACGCCGAAGGCCGACCCGGTCGGCGAGTCCGCGGCGCCGGTGTACCGGACCGCCGAGTGGCACGAGCGGGAGGCGTACGACCTGGTGGGCATCGAGTACGAGGCCCACCCCGACCTGCGCCGCATCCTCCTGCCCGAGACCTGGCAGGGCCACCCGCTCTCGCGCAGTTACGACCAGGACAAGCCACAGGTGGTGCCGTTCGACGAGGCCAAGCGCCCAGAGGACCTCGACACGGACGCTGCTGGCGGGGAGACGATGCTGCTGAACATCGGGCCGCATCACCCGGCGACCCACGGCGTGCTCCACCTCATGGTGACGCTGGACGGCGAGCAGGTCCTCGACGTCGACCCCGACATCGGCTACATCCACCGCTGCGAGGAGCAGATGTGTCAGCGGGGGACCTACCGCCACCAGATCATGCCCTACCCCGACCGCTGGGACTGGGGTGGCGCCGGCCTGCTCAACGAGTGGGCCTACGCCCGCGTCATCGAGGACCTCGCCGACGTCGAGGTCCCCGAGTACGCCCAGGTCATCCGGACGATGTGCGCCGAACTCAGCCGCATCCTCTCGCACCTGCTGTTCACCGCGATGTACGCGCTGGACGTCAGCGGTGAGTTCACGGCCGTGTTCATGTACGGTTACCGCGACCGCGACGTCGTGCAGGACATCCTGGAGGACCTGACCGGCCAGCGGATGATGTTCAACTACTTCCGAGTCGGCGGCGTCGCCTGGGACCTCCCGGAACCCCGCGCAGACTTCTTCGAGCAGGTCTGCGCGTTCACCGAGGAACTGCCGTCGAAACTCGACGAGTACCACGACCTGCTCACACGCAACGAAATCTTCCAGGCGCGCACCGTCGACACCGGCCACTTGCCGCCGGCGGTCGCCCGAGACTACGGCTGTACCGGGCCCGTCGCACGCGGCTCCGGCATCGACTACGACCTCCGGCGCGACGACCCGTACGGCTACTACGACGAACTCGACTGGGACGTCGTCACCGAGGACGGCTGTGACAGTTACGCCCGCGTCCTCGCTCGACTGCGGGAGATGGAGCAGTCCGCACGCATCGTCGAGCAGTGCGTCGACCTGCTCGAGGACTGGCCCGAGAGCGAGCGAACGGTCCAGGCGAACGTGCCCCGGACGCTGAAGCCGACCGGCGAGTGCTACCGGGCCGTCGAGGGGTCGAAGGGCGAACTCGGCATCTACATCCGGGCCGACGGCACCGAGACGCCCGCACGGTTCAAGATTCGCGGGCCCTCGTTCTCGAACCTGTCGGCGCTGCCGGCGATGGCAGAGGGCGAGACGCTCGCGGACCTCGTCGCGACGCTGGGCAGCCTCGACACGATCATGGGGGAGGTTGACCGATGAGCCGGACCATCGGGGCGTCGCTGGGCCGCGACGACGACCGGGAGGTGACCTGCGTCGCCTGCGGCGAGACGCTGCGCCGCGGGGACGCCCGCGAGTACGACAAGTACGGCGACCGCTGGAGCCGCGAGGGCAAGTCCTTCGAGTACCTCTGTAAGCCCTGCGACAGCGATCTGTGTCACCAGCCTCGCGATGGCCTCGAAGAGACGCTGGTGGCGGCCGAAGCGGGGCGAGTCGACCGCGACGCCTTCCTGAGACGCGTCTGCGACAGGCTCGCCGACGACGGCGAGTCGACGCGAACGGAGACCGAGTAGCCCATGACGGCACTCAGTGCGAGCCCGGCACGCTCGGCCGACCGGGCGCCCCACCGCGGACCGGAACCTCTCACGACGACCATGATTACGACGACCGAACCGACGGCGACGCACCGATGCTCAGATCGTGACGGCAGCCTCCAGAATCGGGGGGTGAGACGGTGGTAGCGGTCTCTGCTGCCGCCCAAGAGTGGCTCGGAGCTGGCGGACTCCTGGTGGTCCTGGGTGCGCTGATCAGGTTCGCCGGCTGGACGTTCCTCCTCGCGGGCTACGACGAGACCAGCCCGGTCCCGGACGACGTCGCGCAGAACGTGGCGGGCAACACCGTGCTCCGGATCGGCATCGGAGTCGTCGTAGTCGGCCTCATCGAGGTCGCGACGACGACGCCCCCGTTCCTCGGGCCGCTGGTCTCGGTCGCGATCCTGGTGAGCGTCCTGCGCATGCTATATCGTCTCCGGACGTGGGCCCCCGAGGATTGACCGCGAGGTGCGGGACGATCCCGCCGTTCGTGGTTGTCGGCTCGTCGCCGTCTACGTCGCGCGCGATTCAAGCGCAGCTTCGATGTTCGGAGTGCTAGCCAGTTTCTTCCCATGTACAGTCGTCGTCTACGTGTGTGGGACGCGCGAGATCATCCCTGCCGAAACGGTCGCTCTGGGCGCCTCTGACGTGGGAATTAAATACAATCGGGTCACATCGCCGCTCCGCTCCCGTCGGAGCTCAGTCGCCTGCCTCGGGTCGGTACGCCCGCGAGACCGACTTCCACGTCCCCTGCCGGAACCGGCCCACGTTCACCAGCATCGGCACCGTCGTCTCGAACAGCAGCGCGAGCAACAGCCCCGAGACTCCAAGCGTGGTCACGGTGCCGAGGTAGGCGGCGGGCACGGCGAACACGTACAGGCCCACGAGCGTCGCGACGAACGGGATCCGCGTGTCGCCGGCGCCGCGCAACAGCCCCGTCACGGAGCCGTCGATGCCCAGCGGGACGGCGCTGATCGCCGCCACGCGGACGAACGTGGCGGTCTGGCCGACGGCGGCGCCGTCGACGAACACCGCGGCCACCGGCGTCGCCAGCGCGACCACGATCAGGGCCGACAGCGTGTAAAAAAGCAGCGACAGCTGGGCGATCTCGCGACCGTACAGCCCTGCGCGGGCCTCCTCGGCGGCCCCCAGGGCCTGCCCGGCGAGCGTCGACGCGGCGATGGAAAAGCCCCAGGTGAACGAGTTCAGCAGCGCGCGGACCTGTCGGGCGACGCCCAGCGCCGCCAGCGCGACCGACCCGAACCCGGCGGCCACCGCCAGCAGCGGGAACACCACCAGCCCCTGTGCGGCGCGGCGAGCGACCAGCGGCGCCGAGACCGACGCCAGCTGCCGGGTCAGCGAGCGGTCCAGTTCCACGTCGCGGCCCACGGGGACGGGCGACGCGCCCCGACCCCAGTAACTCCGGCCGGCCAGGCCCCAGGCGAACACCCCGGCGACCAGCGCCGTCGACAGTGCCGTGCCCAGGGCGGCGCCGACGACTCCCAGGCCCCCGACGAACACGAGGCCGGCGGTCAGCACGATGTTCAGCACCGCCCCCGTCGCCCGGACCGCCATCGGCGTCACGGTGTCGCCCGCGCCGGCGTACGTCCGAGAGGCGACGAGGTTGACCCCCTCGAACAGCAGCCCCGGTGCGACGACCACGAGGTACAGCGCGCCGAGACGAGTCACCGCCGGCCCCGACGAGAACGGCGCGACGAGCGTCTCGGCGGTCAGCATCAGGACGGGGACGACGACGACCGCCAGCGCCGCCGCGGCGAGCAGACTCGTCGCGACGACGGTCCTGGCGCGGTCGACGCGGTCGCCGCCGACGTTCTGCGAGACAAGCGACAGCGTCCCGCCGGAGAGCCCGATGAACGCGAACTTCGCGACCATCCAGAACCCGTTGGCGACGGTCAGTCCCGCGACGGCCTCGGCGCCGACGGCCACGCCGACCACCGCGAGGTCGACGGTGCGCTTGGACATGATGGCGAACCCCGTCAGGATGCGCGGCCACGCGAGGTCGACGGTCTCGGTCAGGCGGGTGCGCTCGATGACGCCGGCGCTGTCGAGCGCCCTCGCGACCCACGCGCCGACATCACGCACCACGGTCACACACGGGGTTGCCGTGACGGCGACAAACAGGTGACGGTCCCCCACGTCGCGTACGGGGAGCGGGCGACGACCGCCGATCGTGCCGCGGGACGACCCCGACCGGCACCCGGACCGCCCCCGTCACTCCACGGTGACGGACTTCGCCAGGTTGCGCGGCTTGTCGATGGGCCGGCCCTTCAGATCGGCGACGTGGTAGGCGAACAGCTGCATCCCGACGTTGGCGACCAGCGGCTCCAGCAGACCCAGGGCTGGCACGTCGACGACCTCGTCGAGGAACTTCTCGTCGTCCCGCGAGGAGAAGCCGATCACGGGCGCGCCGCGGGACTGGACCTCCTTGACGTTGTTCAGCGTCTCCTCGGGGCGCGAACCCTCGGTCAGCGTCGCGATCACGGGCGTCTCCTCGGTCACCAGCGCGAGCGTGCCGTGCTTGAGTTCGCCCGCCGGGAACCCCTCGGCGTGGACGTAACTGATCTCCTTCAGCTTCAGCGCGCCCTCCAGTGCGACGCCGTGGCCCAGGTGGCGACCGACGAAGAAGAACCCCGAGCCGTCCTCGTGGCGCTCGGCGATCCCTTCGATGGCCGCCTCCTCGTCGAGCACCTGCTGGACGGCGCCGGGCAGGCCCCGCAGGTTCTCCAGGAGGGTGCTCGCGCGCTTCGCCGAGAGCGACCCGCGGCGCCGGCCGACGAACACGGTCAGCAGCGACAGCGTCGTCACCTGCGCGGCGAAGGTCTTGGTCGCCGCGACGCCGATCTCGGGACCGGCGCGGATGTACACGGCGTCGTCGGCCTCGCGGGCGGCGGTCGAGCCGACGGTGTTGGTCAGCGCCAGCGTCCGGGCGCCCGCCCGATCCGCGCGGCGCATCGCCGAGAGCGTGTCGGCGGTCTCGCCGCTCTGGGTGACCGCCACCACGAGGGTCCGCCAGGGGTCTCGGCCGCCGTCGAAGCGGTACTCGCTGGCGATCTCGACGGTCACGCGGACGTCGGCCAGCTCCTCCAGCAGCTCCTTGGCGTACAGGCCGGCGTGGTAGGAGGTGCCGCAGGCGACGACCTGAATCTCCTCGGCGGACTCGAGATAGCCCTCGGGGAACTCGAGGTCAAGGTCGACGTCCCCGGCGACCTCGTCGATGCGGCCAGACAGCGTCTGGCGCAGCGCTGACGGCTGTTCGTGAATCTCCTTGCGCATGTAGTGCTCGTAACCGCCCTTCTCGGCGGCGTCGGCCTCCCAGTCGACGGTCTCGACTGGCCGGTCGACGCGCTCGCCGCCGTTGCTGACGGTCACCTCGTCGTCGGTCACCCGCACCACGTCGCCCTCTTCGAGGTAGGCGACGTCGCGGGTGTGTTCGAGGAAGGCGGTGACGTCGCTGGCGAGGAAGTTGCCGTCCGTGCCGTGGCGGTGTTCAGATAAGCATTGAAAGGTGAGGAGCGGCGGTTTTGAAGTGATCTATGCCCAAAAACGCCGTCCTCAGTGGCTCTTTGGACGAGATTGAGTTAGGTTTTGTGGAGCGCGAAGCAACACCGAGATCGTTGATGAAACTCAGTATTCAGCTCCACCTTGCTGGATTATCGCTCTCGAATACTGTCTCTGTTCTCGATATATTCGGTGTTGAACGCGCTCGCTCCACCGTCCATAACTGGGTTCACAAGGCCGATCTACAGCCAGAGTCTGGTCGCTCGCCGGATCACGTCGCCGTCGACGAGACTGTGATCCAACTCAACGACGAACGCTACTGGCTGTACGCTGCCGTCGATCCCAAAACCAACGAATTACTGCATACACAGGTCGAACCGACCAGAAACAACGCTCTTGCGTCGGCGTTCTTCCACGAACTCCGCGAGAAACACGACGTCGACGACGCCGTGTTTCTCGTTGACGGTGCGCCGACACTGAAAGACGCTTGCCGTCGTCACGATCTCGATTTCCGCTACGAACGCCACGGAAATCCCAACAGCGTCGAACGTGTCTTTCGAGAGGTAAAACGCAGAACTACCGCTTTCTCGAATTGTTTTAGCAACGCGAGTGCAGAAACTGCCGACGAGTGGCTCAAATCCTTCGCCTTCGCATGGAATCAGCTTATCTGAACACTACCCGTGCCGTGGCCGACAACGAGCGGGCTGTCCTGGCGAGCCGCGACGATCTCCTCCCGGCCGGCGGCGACGACGCAGACGGCGAAACTCCCCTCCAGGCGGGCGACCGCCTCGGTGACCGCCGCCTCAAGATCGTCGCCGTCGTACAGCTCCTCGACGAGGTGCGGGATGACCTCGGTGTCGGTGTCGCTGGTGAACTCGTGGTCTCGGTCGCGCAGCTCCGTCTTGAGCGACTCGTAGTTCTCGACGATGCCGTTGTGCACCACCGCGAGGTCGCCCGTGCAGTCGGTGTGGGGGTGGGCGTTGTAGTCGGTCGGTTCGCCGTGGGTCGACCACCGGGTGTGGGCGATGCCGGTCGTCGCCGGCGACGAGTCCGGCAGGTCGAGTTCGTCGATGGTCCCCTCCTGCTTGTACACGTCGACGCTCGCCCCGACCAGGCCGACGCCAGCCGAGTCGTAGCCGCGGTACTCCAGGTTCTTCAGCCCCGCCGCGAGGATCGGCTGGGCTTCGCTGTCGCCGACGTAGCCGACGATCCCACACATTATCCGCGCCGCACCTCCGTTCCCGGCGGGACGGTGCCACGGACGACGGCGCCGGCGGCCACGGTGGCGTCGTCGCCGACGACGGTCCCCGGCGCCAGCGTCGCGCCGCCCTCCACGCGGGCGTTGTCGCCGACGACCGCGCCCAGCGGCACCGCCTCGTGGTACTGCCCCTCGACGACGACGTCGGCAGGGCCGCCGGCGACGGTGACGTTCGCGCCGACGTGGGCGTTCTCCGCGACGACGCTGTCCTCCAAGACCGCGCCGTCGCCGACGGTCGCGTCCGCGAGGACGACGCTGTTTGTCAGGACGGCGTTGGCGCCAACGGTGACGTTGTCGCCCAGCGAGGTCCCCCGGCGGACGGTCGCGTTCGCGCCGACCCGCGAGTCCCGCCCGACGTGGGTCGCGTCGGCGACGCTGGCGCCGCTCTCGCGCACGCCCTCGTCGCGCCCGCCCGTCCGGTCGAGCACCTCGCCGGTGACGCGGGTCACGTCCCAGAGGTGGGTCACGTCCGTCCATGTGCCTCGATAGCGCACCGTTCGAACCTCGTCGTCGGGGATGAGCCGCTGCAGGACGTCAGTGATGGCGAGTTCGCCATCCGCGTCGGCATCGGTCGCACGAATCGCGTCGAACACGCTCGGGGCGAACCCGTAGATGCCGGCGTTGAACACCTCGGTCGGCTTCTCCTCGATGTCGACCGCGCGCTCGCCTTCCAGGTGGACGACGCCGTAGCGCTGGGGCGCCGACGACCTGGCGACGGTCATCACCGCGCGGTCGTCGCCGGAGCCGAGGCTCTCCGCGACGGCGGCGATGCCGTCGGCGTCGACCAGTTGGTCGCCGTTGAGCACGACGAACGGGTCGTCGACGCGGTCTGCGGCCTGCAGGACGGCGTGGCCGGTCCCGAGTTGGTTGTCCTGAACGGCGTACTCGATCGAGACGCCCCAGTCGTCGCCGTCGCCGAAGTGCGTCTGGATGCGGTCCCGACGGTAGCCGACCACGAGAACGATGTCGGTGATGCCGGCGTCGCGCGTGGCCTCGACGACGTACTCCAGCAGGGGCTTGCCGGCCACCGACAGTATCGGCTTCGGTCTGCGGTTCGTCAGCGGCTTCAGCCGCCGGCCTTCGCCGGCGGCGAGGATGACTGCCTTCATGATTCGCGCTCCGTGTGCGGGCCGCGGTCGTAGCGCACGACTTCGCCCGGCGCGGTCGTCTCGCCGGGCCACAGCTTCACGCCGGGGTAGAGGCTCGTGTTGATCCCGGTCTTGACGCCGTCGCCGAGGACGACGCCGAACTTCCGTCGCCCGGTGTCGGTCAGTTCGCCCTTCACCGGGGTGTGGACGGTCTCGTCGTCGTGGCGCAGGTTCGCCACCTTCGTCCCCGCGCCGAGGTTGACGTCTGCGCCGAGCACGGAGTCGCCGACGTAGGCGTGGTGGCCCGCGGTCGCGCCGGCCATGAGGATCGAATTTTTCACCTCGACGGCGTTGCCGACCCGCGCGTCGGGCCCGACCGTCGTCGCCCCGCGGACGTAGGCGTTCGGCCCCACGTCGGCGCCGGACCCGACGATCACCGGCCCCTCGATCACGGCGCCGTCGCGAACCCGCGCGCCGCGCTCGACGACGACTGCCCCCTCCAGCGTGGCGCCGTCCGAGACTGTCGCGTCGGGCGCGACATCGCGCTGGAGGTCCGCCGCGAGGTGCTCCTGGGCGTCGAGCAGCTCCCAGGGGCGGCCGACGTCGAGCCACGGCCCCTCGTACTCGACGGCGCCGACGCGGTGGCCGTCGGCGAGCATGCGCTCGATTGTCTCGGTGATCTCGTACTCGCCGCGCTCGGACAGTTCGGTGCGCTCGACGTACTCGAACACCGACGGCTCGAAGGCGTACACCCCGAGGTTCGCCAGGTTCGTCGGCGGGTCGGCGGGCTTCTCGACGATCCCCGTCACGCGGTCGCCGTCGACGTCGACGACGCCGTAGGCGCTCGGGTTCTCGACGGGTCGGACCGCCAGCGCGGTGCCCTCGGTGGCCGCCAATGCCGCGACGAGGTCTGCGCCGATGAGACAGTCGCCGTTCAGCGCGAGGAACCGGTCGTCGACGGCGTCGGCTGCGCGGCCGATGGCGTGGGCGGTGCCCAGTTGCTCGTCCTGCTGGACGTACTCGACGGGGTGCCCGGCGAACTCCGCGCCGATGGCGTCCCGCAACAGCGCCCCCTCGTAGCCGACGACCAGGACGTACCCGTCGACGACGTCGGCGCAGGCGGCCATCGCGTGTTCGACCAGCGGTCGCCCCGCGACCGGACACAGCGGTTTCGGTCGCCCCTCCGTCAGCGGTCGCATCCGGGTCCCCTGTCCGGCGGCGACGACGACGGCCTTCATGATTCCCTCATTCGTTGGCGACCCTACGCCACCCTGGGGTTTGAAACCCGCGGCCCGGTACAGCGACGGGTAGGCGACAGGTCTTTGAGTACCACCACCGTACCACGCAGTATGAGCACCGACGCGGACGACGACGGCGACATGGTCAAGCTGAACGTGAAGGTGCCCGAGGGCCTCCTGGCGGAGATCGACGAGCTGGCGGCGGAACTGGAGTACACCAACAGATCGGAGTTCGTTCGCGAAGTGTTGCGCGACACCACGGAACCGATTCTGACGCCCGGCGCCCGGGAGGGCGTCTCGGAGGGCTACGCGGATGTCGCGGCGGAGCGGACGATGTCGACTGACGAGGCGCGGGAACGCCTCGGCATCGACGAGAACTGAGGGTCGACCGGTGAGCCACGAGGTCGTCCTGACGGAGACGTTGGTCGAAACGTTGGCACAGTTCGAGACCGAGCACGCCGAGCGGATCGTCAGCAAACTCGAGGAGATTGGCGACTTTCCGGATCACTTTCTCGATCGACTGACGGATCACCCCGGCTACAAGCTCCGCGTCGGAGACTTCCGCGTCCTGATCGACTGGGACAAGGACGACGAGGTGCTCTACGCGATCGACGCGTTCGAGCGGAAGAAGGAGTACCGAGAACTCGGTACGTATCGCGAGGTGTGGGGGTCCTGGCGGGACCAGACGTCGGATGGCGGCGAGTGAAGCGTCGGACGCGACGGCCCGCCTGATAGGCCCGTCCAGGCCGCTCACACGTTGATCAGGCCCGAGACCATGTACCGCGTGACGACGGCGATGATCGCCGCGAGCCACGTCTGGATCACGAAGTGCGGCAGGGCGTTCATCGAGTGGCCGCGGTCGACGACGCGGATCATCATCGACGAGAGGAACGCGTTGATGAGCACCGTGACGAACAGCATGAACTGAATCTCCGGGAGGTTGTACACCTGTGCGTTGAGCAGGCCACCGAGCCCGGACTGTTCGATCTGCATCTCGCCGGTGACCTCCCGCAGGACCTTCACGACCTCCAGCCCGACGAAGAAGGCGAACGTCGAGGTGGCGGTGATGCCGTAGATGACGCCGATGATGGTGCCCGTCTCCTGGGTGCGCTTCTGGCGCAGTTTCAGCACCTCGGTCATGTTCTGGTCGATCAGTTTCCCCAGCTGCTCGGGCTCGCCGCCCATCCGCCGGCCGACGGTGTACATCTCGCTGAACTTCTGGATGAGGTACGACCCGGTCTCGGCGGCGAAGTACCGCCAGGCCAGCCCCGAGTCGATGCGCATCGCCAGGCGCTTGTACAGCGCGTCGATGGCGCCGGTCAGCGAGCCGAAGTCCTTCTTGCGCAGCGACTTCAGCACCGAGCCGGTCGAGGACTGCTTGACGCTCTCGACGGAGCCCAGCGCGCGGATGAACGACGGGAACTCCTGGTCGCGGTTCTTGACGCGGGCCTCCTCGCGGCGCATCACCAGCCCCGGCAGCAGCAGGGGGGTGAAGGGGATGGCGAGGAACAGCGGCGTCGGGATCGACCCTCCCGGAACCAGCCCCGTCAGCGCGCCGTAGGTGTACGCACACAGCAGCAGACACAGCCCCAGCCCGACGATCAGGGCCGTCCTGATCCGGACGTTGCGAGCCAGGGACTGCTCCTCGCCGTAGTACCAGACGGGGTCTTTCGGCGCGATGGAGTTCATCCCGTAGAGGAACATCACCTGGACGAACAGGTACAGCACGATGATCACCGACAGCGTCATCGCGGGGTCGATCCCCGTGATGAAGGGCACCAGCACCGCGAACACCAGCGCGAACGTCGTCGACATCGTGATCGAGAGGTAGAGGTCCTTGATCACCGACAGCCGTTCGAGTTCGCTCTCGTAGCGCACCGAGAAGTGCTGGATGATCGAGTCCTGCTCGTTCAGCAGGAAGTCGCCGACCTCCTGGCCGGCGCCGACGGTGTACGCCATCCGTTCGAGGAAGTCCTGCAACAGCGGACTGGAGACGTGACGCGCCCGCATCCGGCAGGCGTCCTCCAGGCTCTGATTCCAGGTGTCGATCAGCGCGACGATGTAGCTCATCTCCTCGGCCAGCGCCCGGTACTCGTCCTCCTGGGCGAGCGTGCGGAACACCTCGACGCGGTCGATGTTCGTCGTCGAGAGGATGGTGATGTGGGTGATGAAGAGGTGGAACCGTTCGCGGACCTGGTTGCGCTTGCGGTCCTGCATCACCTTCGGGTAGACGACGGCGACGAAGGGGACGAACAGCCCCAGCCCCATCGCCGGCAGGCGCAGGAACAGCGGCACCGACAGGTACAGCGAGGCGACCATCACGCCGAACCCGACGAACACCGACGGCGCGAGGATGAGCAGGAGGTACCGCCGTATCGGCATCTCCATGTGCTCGTAGGCCCGGACGATCGCCCGGATCGTCTGGTTGATCGCGTCGCCGATGTCCGGGTCCTCCTCGAACCCGTCGGGCCTGTTCATCCCGCTGGCGTCGTCGGTGGCCATGTGTCAGGCTGGTGATTCGGTGAGGCCGCTGATGTCGATGTCCAGTGCCTCGACGCCGTCGCGCTGGAACGTCTCGATGGCCTCGTTGACCTCCGTGTAGCCGAGGACGCCGGCGTCGATCAAACGCTGGACGATCTCCGCGCGACGCTGGACCTCGTCGTAGATGTCGCGGGTGTTCTCGTAGCCCAGCAGCTCCGCGATCTTGTCTTCGAGGACGTGGGAGTTGTTCATCCCGGTGAACACGACTTCGTCCTCCCGGGGGTCCCAGTTGAACACCTGTCGGGTGATCACACCGTCGTCCTCCTTCGAGTAGCCCTCGATCTCCTGGACCGAAGTCACGCGCCGCAGGACCCGATCGCCCTGCTTGACGCGGTTCTGGAACAGCGCCACGTCGCAGTTGTCCATCTGTGTCTCGGGGACGTTGATCGGCTCGCTGGTGAACCGCTGGATCATCGAGACGACGTCGCTGGCGTGGAAGGTCAGCATCACGGGGTGGCCCGTCTGGGCCGCCTGGAACGCCATCTGGCCCTCCGCGCCACGGACCTCGCCCACGATGATGTAGTCTGGCCGCGACCGCAGGGCGGCCGCCACGAGGTCGAAGAAGTCCACGTCGGAGGACTCGTTGTCCCCCTGGCCCTCCCTGGTCAACATCTGCTGCCAGGTGTCGTGTGGCGGGAGGACCTCGGCGGTGTCCTCGGCCGTGTAAATCTTCGAGTCACGCGGGATGAACGAGGTGACGGAGTTCAGCGTCGTCGTCTTGCCCGACGCGGTCTCGCCGACGACGAACACCGTCCGCTCGTTCTCCAGGCACAGCCAGAGGTACGCGCACAGCTCCGGGCTCAGCGTCCCCCAGGCGGTGATCTGGAACACCGACAGCGGCACCTCGTCGCCCTGGCGGATGGTCAGCGACGGCCCCTGCACGGAGACGTCGTCGGAGTAGATGATGTTGATACGCGAGCCGTCCGGCAGCGTCGAGTCGATGATCGGGTTCGAGTCGCTGACCGGGGTGTCCATGCGCTCGCCCATGTTCCGAATCCAGTTCTCGAACTCGTCGCCGGTGCCGAAGTCGACCGTCGTCGACAGCATCCCGTAGGTGCCGTGGTCGACGTAGCACTGGTGGGGCCCGATGACGTGGATGTCCTCGTTCTGCGGGTCGTTCATCACCGGGTCGAGCGGGCCCAGGCCGACGATGTCCCGCTGGAGGCGGTACCGGATCGTCCGGTAAGTCCGTTCGTCGAGGGGCACCTTCTGGCCGAACAGGCTCTGGACGGCGCCGGTCGCGACGCCGCCGACGGTCACCACCTCGTCGAGCAGTTCGTCGAGGTGGTCGTTGAACTCCCGCTCCTCGCTGGGGGCGGGCTTGGTGACCGACTTGTCGAGGATGCGCTGGCGAACCCGCTCGTACGTCGCGCGATCCTCGCTCTCGACGGTCGGTTCGACGACGTAGTAGGTCGTCGTCACCCCGACGTCGCCGAACACATGACAGAACACAGGATGTTCGCCGCGGGTCGGGTAGACGACGTTCGGTCGGTCGACCTCGTGTTCATCTTCGAGTTCGTTCGTGTAGATCGGGTACTCGCCGTACTCCTCGTTGTGGGCCCGCAGGTGGTCCCTGAGGTGGGGGTGTTCGCCCGCGAGCCGTCTGAGGTCGGGCTCCAGTGAACTCTGTCCGAGGTCGCTCATCTCAGGCCACCGTCCTGGTCACGATGGTCAGCCCGCGGTTGGACTGGACCGCGTAGCCGATGTTGTCGTCGACCTGTTCGTCCATCCCGCCGAACTTCTTGACGATCATCTTGCGTCGGACCTCCGATCCCACCTGCTCCATCGACAGATCCAGGAACACGTCCGAGACGTTCCGGATCGGTCGGAGCGCCTGCTCGCTGAGCGAGGCGGGGTTTGCGGTCAGCACGATGCTCGTCCCGTCGGCGCTGACGCGCCGGAAGAAACTGATGAGGTTCTGCATGATGTCGTCCTGGTCTTCTGCGCCCTGGATCCGCTCGTAGTGTGGGTCGTGCAGCAGGATCTCGTCGAAGCCGTCGATGATCACGACGTCGCTGCGCCACATGACGCTCGCTCGCATCAGCCGCTTGAGCAGCTGCCGCTGGTGGGCCTTCGAGGCTGCCATGTCGTCGTCGAACGTGTCCCGCGTGTCCACGTCGGCGTGGAGAAACAGCAGCTGCTCGTGCAGCAGGTGTTCGACCACGGGGTAGTTCAGCGAGCTCATCTGGCCGACGAAGTCCTGGGCGGTGTCCTCCGCCGAGACGTAGGTGACCTGCGCGCCCGTCTCGCAGAGCCCGTAGGCCATGCGCTGGGTGATCACGCTCTTGCCGGCGCCGTGGCCGCCCTCCAGCAGGGTGATCGACCCCGCGGGGAGCCCCCCGCCGAACGACGGGTTCACGCGGTCCCGGTCCTCCAGTCCCAGGTCGTAGTGTGTGGTTTGCATGGTCAGTCGGTCCTGAACCGCAGCGTCGAACTGTCGCCGTTGGCGATCACCTTGATCCGGTGAGGCCCGGGATCGAGCGGCGACGAGAGGGTCACGCGCAACACCTCGCCGGGGCCCCACGTCGACCCGTTCGGTCGGCCCACGACCGTCGCGTTCGCGACCGTCGTGTACCGCCCGTCGATCAACACGTCCAGTTGAGAGCCGTCCGCCGGTAATGTCTTCTGGCCGGTGTTCTTCACCAGCAGGGTCACGTTCCCCGACGTGTCGTTGTAGATCGAGTCGGGTGCGCCGCCGTCGCTGATGATCTCGACGTCGGTCTTGATGTCCCCCGAGACGCTCCCCCCACGTTCCCCGATGGAGTTGCTGATGTCCGCGACGTTGGTCGTCAACGTCGTCGCCACCCCCAGCGCCACCGTCAGCGCGGCGATGAACAGGATCAGTTCCGACACCGAGACGCTGGCCACGTCAGCGCACCTCCACGTCCTCGGTCGCGGCGGCCACACCGTGTTCGGTGACCACCTTCACGCGACCGGGCGCCGTCGAGACGTTCTCGATGGTGATCGTCATCGTCTCACCGGGTGCCCACAGCGTCCGGCCCGCCACGCCCTCGACCTCGCGGGTGACGTTCGACGTCTGCAGACTCCCGTCCAGCATCGCGTCGGTCTCGTTCGCCGTCAGCGTGGTCGTCCCCACGTTCGAGACATCGATCTCAACCTCGTCGGTCGTCTCGTTGTACGTCACGCGCTCGACGGCGAGGTCGGTGTTGCGTTGGTCGAGCAGCCGGTTCTCACGGTCGCCCAGCGCGTCGTTGACCTGCTCGAAACTCCCCGCCGTTGCCGGGTAGAGGATGCCGAGACTGACGAGCGCGCCGACGAAGATGACCGCCGCGGCGGCGCTCGTGCTGAACCCCATCCGTGCCTACTCCCCCGAGGTCTGCGCGAACCCTTGCTGCTGGGCCAGCCGCATGATGTGAGCGAAGCTGCGGTTGTGCTCCTCGGCGGTCAGGTCACTCGGCGGCCGGGAGGGGACGTCCTCGACGTCGTGGGCGCCCGAGAGCATCGTCTCCAGGCGACGCTTGATCTCCGGGCTGATCCAGTCGATGCGCTCGTAGAAGTCCAGCGCCTTCATCGCCCCCGCGGGTCCGGCCACGTCGATGAGCATCGACAGCCACTCCATCATCAGCACCTCCGTGGCGAAGGTCGTGGCCAACGACTGGAGGTACGGCTCGTCGCCAGCTCTGGGCGGGACGCCGGTGACGGCTCCCGCTCCGTCGGCGTGTGCCGCCGTCGTGGCCGTCGCCCCGGGACTCTGATCGGGTGTCGGATCCGGCCCCTGATCGGTCTCCTGTGCCTCCTCTGCCTCGTCGTCCGCTTCGGTCTCCGACTCGTCGCCCTCCTCGTGTTTGTCCTTCAGGTCGTCGAACGTCAGCCCCTCCGCCTGCACATCATCTTCATCTTCTTCGTCCGCACGCTCGCGAGCAGCTGCGCGGGCTTCCGCCTCGTTCTCCGGCGGTTCGATGACGCCGTAGGGCTGGTCGTCCTGCTCGCTGATCTTCTGATCGTACTTCTCGTCCCAGTCCGCGGCGAACGGGTTGATGTCGTTCGTGAGGCGGTCGTACACACCGAGCAGCGTCGCGTTGTTCTCCTCGATTCGGTCCAGCCGTTCGATCATCTCCTCGCGCTCGCTTCTGAGTGCCCGCACGTTCGCCCCGTTGTCCTCGACATCGGAGGACAGCTGGTCGACCTGGTGGCTCAACTCGTCGAGTTGGTCCATGATCCGGTCCTGGGCGTCCAGCTCGTCGTCCGGTTCCGGGTCGGGCTCGGACTCGTCGAACTCCTCGAACTCCGACTCAGGGTCCGCTGAGCCCACGCCCGGCTCCTCGGGCGCGTCGACATCTTCCAGGGCCTCCGGCCCGTCGGGACCGCCATCGTCACCGCCGCTCGACCCCGACGAGACGGACGACGACGCGAACATGTCCAGTCCGAGCTCCCGCATCACGTCGCCCAGATCCATATTATCTCTCAAGGGATAGTTCCCCTATTAACCTTGTTGCCGAGGCGGTCGTTTTCTCCCTGTCACCAGAACTAAGGAATATTATGATTTTGGGTAGAAATAGAGGGTTACTGTCCGGATCGGGTCGCTGAAATTCTCTCTGGCCGGAGTGACATAACCGAGTGCACCATTCTCGTGTGGTCTCCCCGTGATTGTAGACAGTACCGTAGAACACGCGTTTTAGCACTTTTCGAGTGGCTTTTGGCTCGTCTTCAATTGCTGATAACGCTGGAAATGCTGGGTTGTGGGCGGTCACCATCGACTGTTCTGCCCGTGGCCGTACAGACAGATTCAGGGCCAGGTTCTCGCACTGTAAAACTAAATTCGAGTGATAGAACCGATAATCTAACCCGATATGGTCTACGTGGCCGCAACCCTTATTCACCCATACACGTTCTGTTGCAGGTAGACCACGCTGGCATGGTAGTGCCTCACCGCTCGGTGGGACGCGTGGTTGGATCAAACAGGTGCAAACTATGAGAGACCACACACCAACCGATCGGCCCGATACCGATCGCGGACAGGTCGGTATCGAGACCCTGATCATCTTCATCGCGATGATCCTGGTCGCTGCAGTGGCCGCGGGCGTGTTGATCAACACGGCCGGCTTCCTGCAGAACAAGGCATCGTCGACGAGCGAAGACTCCGAGAGTCAAGTGTCGAACCAGGTGATCGTCATCTCCGCGACCGGTAACGTCAACGCTTCCAACTCCACACAGGAGTACGACAACAAGGTCAACATGACGGAGATGTCGGTGATGAAGTCGCCGGGCGCAGACGAAATCGACCTCGCTGCGGCAACGATCGAGTGGGTCGGTCCCGACGGCACGACCACGCTCACGTACAACGAGTCCAACGCGTCGAGCTCGGAGTACGAGGAGTTCGACGTCACCGCGATCAAGGACGACGGGGGATCGATGCCGGTGTTGACCAGCAAGGAGGACCGCTTCCACATCAAGATCAACCACAACGGGACTGGAACCGACGTGCTCAACCCGCTGTACGGCGGAGAGGAGGTCACGCTGCGGCTGGTGACCCAGTCGGGGAGTTCGTACGTCTACATCGTGAACGTGCCCGAGTCCCTCAGCGCCAAGAGCACCGGTGAAGCGGTGGAGCTCTGATGGCAATGCTCGGTGCAACCACAGAGGGGGAGCCCGACCGCGGTCAGGTCGGTATCGAGACCCTGATCATCTTCATCGCGATGATCCTGGTCGCTGCAGTGGCCGCGGGCGTGTTGATCAACACGGCCGGGTTCCTGCAGAACAAGGCGTCGACGACCAGCGAAGACTCCGAGAGTCAAGTGTCGAACCAGGTGATCGTGATCAGCGCGACCGGTAACGTCAACGCCTCGGGTCCGAACGAGGATTACGACAACACGGTCAACACGACGGAGCTGTCGGTGATGAAGTCGCCGGGCGCTGACGAGATCGATCTGAGCAAGGCGACGATCGAGTGGGTCGGCCCCGACGGCACCACCACGCTCATCTACAACGACAGCGGCGACAACGAGGCGTGGCTGAACAGCACCGACGGCGTCGAGTTCGGCGTCTCCGCGATCAAGGACGACGGCAACTCGGTGCCGGTGCTGACCAGCAAGGAGGACCGGTTCACCATCTCGATCAACCACACCGGGTCCGAAGGTATCGACGACAGTCACCCGGATACCCCGAATTCGACCGTCCTCCAGCCACTGGAGGGCGGTGAGGAGGTCACGCTGCGACTCGTCACTCAGGCGGGGAGTTCGTACGTGTACATCGCGAACGTGCCCGAGTCCCTCAGCGCGAAGAATAGCGGCGAAGCAGTCGAACTGTAACCCAACCACCATCGTCGGGTGAGGCCACGCGACGGCCCACCGATCGGCGATTCTTCGTTTTATTTCGACCGACAGCGCCAGCGCAGTTCTGGACGACGCCACCGCGCTCACGTAAGGACTAAACCACAGCGCTCCAACCTCGGAGTAAGGTCATGAGTCAGTCTTACGATCGGGGTCTCGTCGAGGACTTCGGGAGATGGAAGGAGTTCTCGGCCGGCATGTGGGCCTGGATCTTCCACAAGTTCACCGGCTGGGTTCTCGTCGGGTACCTGTTCACGCACATCGCGGTGCTGTCGAGCGCCATCGGCGTCGATCCCGGCGGGAGCGCCGCGGCGTCGGAGACCGACGCGTACACGACCACCCTTCAGGGTCTCGAGAGCCTCTTCGTGGTGCGAGTTCTCGAGGTTGGCTTGCTGGCAGTCGCGGTGTTTCACATCCTCAACGGCCTGCGGTTGCTGATGGTCGACCTCGGCGTCGGCCTCGAAGCACAGGACAAGAGCTTCTACGCGTCGCTGGTGCTGACCGGCGCGATCGTCGTCGCCAGCGTCCCCACGTTCATGTCGGGGGTGAGCGTCTGATGGCCGAACGCTACTCGTCGTTCGCTCCGGGGGGAACCAACTGGTTGCTCCAGCGCATCACGGCGGCGTTCCTGGTGGTCGTGCTGGCGTTCCACTTCTTCCTCCTGCACTTCTGGAACCACGCCTACGAGGTGACGTTCCTCGGGACCAACGCACGGATGGAGACGCCGGCGTACTTCGTGACGATGTGGCTGTTCCTCGTCACGGCGACGTTCCACGGCGTCAACGGCGTGTACAACGCCCTGGTCAACCAGGGCCTGGACGGAACCCAGAAGACCGTGGTCAAGGGTGTGCTGGTCCTGGCGGGGCTGGCGCTGATCGTCCAGGGTACTCGCGTCGCCATCGCGATGGCGGGTGGTATCGCATGAGCACGCAGGTTCCCGAAGGCGAGGCCGAGGGCGAGAGCGCCGACGCGGAGGCCGAGGTCGACGAGAGCTCGCCCCACCAGCAGCGCCGGATGAACGAGAAGCGGGCCCGGGCCGAGCAGCGCGAACTGACCCGCGAGGCCGAGGCGGCGGCGGCCGAGGCCGACGACACGGTGCTGCTGAAGGTGTTCCGCTACGACCCCGAGGTCGAGGGCAAGGAGGAGCCCCGGTTCGACGACTTCCACGTCCCCTTCGAGAAGGGGATGACGGTGCTCGACGCGCTGATCCACGCACGGGACAACTACGACCCGTCGCTGACGTTCCGCCACTCCTGCCGGCAGGCGGTCTGTGGATCGGACGCGATGTTCGTCAACGGCAAACAGCGGCTCTGTTGCAAGACCCAGATCGCCGACCTGGAGCGGCCAGTGCGGGTCGAACCGTTGCCCCACCAGGAGGTCGTCAAGGACCTCGTGGTCGACATGCAGCACTTCTACGACCAGATGGAGGCCGTCGAGCCGTACTTCCAGACCGACGAGCTGCCCGAGGGAGAACTGGAGGAGCAACGGCAGTCTCGGGAGAACCGCGAGAAGATCAAGATGTCCACCCGCTGCATCTGGTGTGGCGCCTGCATGTCCTCCTGCAACGTCGCCGCCGGGGACAACGAGTACCTCGGGCCGGCAGCGATCAACAAGGCCTACCGCTTCTACATGGACGAGCGGGAGGGCGGCGACCTCAAGGAGCACCGGATGACGGTCCTCGAACAGGAGCACGGCGTCTGGCGCTGTCAGACCCAGTTCTCCTGTACCGACGTCTGCCCGAAGGACATCCCCCTGACCGAGCACATCCAGGAACTGAAGCGCGAGGCGGTCAAGTCCAACCTGAAGTTCTGGTGAGCACGCGACACCACTAAGACGACCCACTCCAAGATTCAACCATGCACGAACACGACGTCATCGTCGTCGGCGCCGGCGGAGCAGGTCTCCGGGCGGCCATCGCGGCCCAGGAGGAGGGCGCCGACGTCGCCATCGTGACGAAACTGCACCCCGTCCGCAGCCACACCGGCGCCGCGGAGGGCGGCATCAACGCGGCGCTGCGGGAGGGCGACGACTGGGAACTACACGCCTACGACACGATGAAGGGGTCGGACTACCTCGGCGACGCCCCCGCCATCGAGACGCTGGCCCAGGACGCGCCCGACGACGTGATCAAACTCGAACACTGGGGGATGCCGTTCTCCCGAGAGGACGACGGGCGAGTCTCCCAGCGGCCGTTCGGCGGGCTCTCCTTCCCCCGCACTACCTACGCGGGCGCGGAGACGGGCCACCACCTGCTGCACACGATGTACGAGCAGGTCGTCAAGCGAGGCATCACCGTCTACGACGAGTGGTACGTCTCGGAACTGGCGGTCACCGACGAACCCGACCCCAGCGAGCGGAGCTGCCACGGCTGTGTGGCCTACGACGTCAAGACCGGCGCCGTCGAGGGGTTCAAGGCCCGCAAGGGCGTCATCCTCGCGACCGGCGGCCTGGGACAGGCGTTCGACCACACGACCAACGCCGTCTCCTGTACCGGCGACGGGCAGGCGATGGCCTACCGCGCCGGCGCGCCGATGGAGGACATGGAGTTCGTCCAGTTCCACCCGACGACGCTGCCCTCGACGGGCGTGCTGATCAGCGAGGGTGTCCGCGGTGAGGGTGGTATCCTCTACAACGAGGCGGGCGAGCGGTTCATGTTCGAACACGGCTACGCGAACAACGACGGCGAACTCGCCTCCCGGGACGTCGTCTCGCGGGCGGAACTGACCGAGGTCAAAGAGGGCCGGGGCATCGAGGACGAGTACGTCCACCTGGACATGCGCCACCTCGGCGAGGAACGGATCACCGACCGCCTGGAGAACATCCTCCACCTCGCGGAGGACTTCGAGGGCGTCGACGGCCTGGAGGAGCCGATGCCGGTCAAGCCCGGCCAGCACTACGAGATGGGCGGCATCGAGACCGACGAGAACGGCCAGACCTGCGTCTCCGGGCTGTACGCCGCCGGCGAGTGCGCCTGCGTCTCCGTCCACGGGTCGAACCGCCTGGGCGGCAACGCCCTGCCGGAACTGATCGTGTTCGGTAAGCGCGCCGGGCGCCACGCCGCCGGCGCGGACCTCGGCGAGGCGAAGATATCGACGGGCGAGACCGACGACGCCGAGGTCGGCGAGGTCGACACGCCGGTCGACCCCGGCGCCGTGGAGGCACCCGGCGAGGATGTCGTCGCGGACGGTGGGGCTGCTGTCGCCGACGCCGACGCGGTCGTCGAGCGGACCGCCGAGCAGGAGCGCCAGCGCGTCGAGGGCCTCATAGAGAAAGACGACGGCGTCAACCACGCCGAGATTCGGTCGCGGCTGCAGGACGCGATGACCGAGTACGTCAACGTGTTCCGCAACGAGGACGGGCTGAAGAAGGCCCTCGAGATCATCCGGGAGTGTCGGGAAGACTACCAGGACGTGGTGGTCACCGACCCCTCGCGGACGTTCAACACCGACCTCCAGCAGACCATCGAGACGCGTAACCTCATCGACGTCGCCGAGGCGATCACGTTGGGCGCGCTGGCCCGCGACGAGTTCCGGGGCGCTCACTGGCGCCAGGAGCACCAGGAGCGCAAGGACGACGAGTGGCTCAAGCACACGCTGCTGGCCTGGAACGGCGGCGACCCCGAGCTGTACTACAAGCCCGTGATCCTCGAGGGCGAGAACGAGACCTACGAGCCCAAGGACCGCAGTTACTGAGCCACACCGCGGTCGCCTCTCTCCTCGCTTCGTCAGTCGACGCCCAGCGCCGCGAGCAGGTCGATGCCCACGTCGAGGTGCTCGGTGAGCTTGTACCCGAGGTAGACGCCGACGATGCCCAGCAGCCCCGGCAGTTCCGGCGGTGCGGGCATCGGCACGTCCAGCAACCCGAAGATGGCGCCGGTGAAGGCACCGGTCGCCATCGCCAGCGCGATCAGTGCGTAGTTCATGGGTGGCCCCCGCGTACCCGCCGAACGTTCAAAATCCTGTCCGTTCGCCGTGGCGCCGGCGGCTCGGCCGACGGTCCGACACCCTCTTGTCGTCGACCGGCGTACGAGGGTGGCGGTGTGACCGACGGATGCTACTGACCGGAACGGTCGTCGTCGACAGCGAGCGCGTGCTCGACGACGGTGCGGTCGCCGTGGTGGGCGACAGGATCGAGCGGGTGGGGGACCGAGAGCGGGTCGTCGCGGCGTACCCCGACCACGAGCGGCAGTCGTACGACGTGGTGGCGCCGGGGCTGGTCGGGGCGCACGTCCACTCCGTCCAGAGCCTGGGGCGAGGGGTGGCCGACGACCGTGAACTGTTGGACTGGCTGTTCGACCATGTGCTCCCGATGGAGGCCAGTCTGGACCGCGCGGAGATGCGCGTCGCCGCTGAGCTGGGGTACCTGGAGATGATCGAGACGGGGACGACCACCTGTATCGACCACCTCTCGGTCGCCCACGCCGAGGCCGCCTTCGAGGCCGCCGGCGAGCTGGGCATTCGTGGGGTGCTCGGCAAGGTGCTGATGGACAAGGACTCCCCCGAGGGGTTGCTGGAGGACACGGAGGCGGGCATAGCGGAGTCCGAGCGGCTGATCCAGTCGTACCACGGCGCCTTCGACGACCGCATCAGGTACGCCGTGACGCCGCGGTTCGCGGTGACCTGCTCGGAGGCGTGTCTCCGCGGCGCCCGGGAGCTGGCCGATCGGTACGACGGCGTGCGGATTCACACCCACGCCAGCGAGAACCGCGGCGAGATCGAGACCGTCGAGGCGGAGACGGGGATGCGCAACGTCGAGTGGCTCCACGAGGTCGGGCTCACAGGGGAAGACGTGGTGCTGGCCCACTGTGTCCACACCGACGAGCGCGAACGCGAGATTCTGGCGGAGACCGGCACCCACGTCACGCACTGCCCGTCCTCGAACATGAAACTCGCCAGCGGGATCGCACCGATCGAGGACTACCTCGATCGCGGGATCAACGTGGCGCTGGGCAACGACGGCCCGCCTTGCAACAACACGCTGGACGCGTTCACCGAGATGCGCCAGGGGAGCCTGCTGGCGAAGGTCGACGACCTCGACCCCGAGGCGCTTCCGGCCAGGGCCGTCTTCGAGATGGCGACCGAGAACGGCGCCCGCGCCGCTGGCTTCGAGGATGTCGGCGCGCTCCGAGAGGGCTACCGCGCGGACGTGATCGGCCTCGCGACTGACGCCGCCCGCTCGGTCCCGATCCACGACGTTCACTCCCACCTGGTGTACGCGGCCCACGGCGACGACGTGCAGTTCACGATGGTCGACGGCGAGGTGCTGCAGGCGGATGGCGAAGTCGTCGTCGCCGACGCCGACCGCATCCGCGAGCAGGCGAGCGAGTACGCCGCGCAATTTACCCCCGAGGCGTGACCGGTCTGCGAGCCCGGAGCGGTGACGGCTCCCGAGCCACGACCCCCACCACTTTGGCCTCGCGCCTCCACCGATCGGTATGGCCACGGACGCCGCCGGGACGACGGACACCGAGACGCTGTCGACCGGCGAGACGGTGTCGCTGCCGCTGCGGACCGAAGCCGAGATGGTTGGGGCGACGTTCGCGGTGCCCCGTGAGGGGGTCGCCGATCTGCTGCCCGACGGTCTGCACCCGATCCGAGCGACGCCCCGGTCGGCGGCGATGACGGTGCTGAGCGTCTCCTACGACCGCATCGGGGACGGCCAGATCGACCCCTACGAGGAACTCGCGGTGCTGTTCCCGGCGGTCCGGGCTGGCGAGCGGTCGGTGCCGGGAGCGTCGCTCGCGACGCGCGGGACCGGCGGCTACGTGTGGTTCCTGCCGGTGACGACCGACCCCGCGACGGCGCTGGGTGTCGACATTTGGGGGTTCCCGAAGGTCGTCGCGGACATCGAGCACGTCGAGGGTGGCGGACGGCGGCGAACCACGGTCAACGTCGACGGCGACCTGTTCCTCGAACTGTCGGTGGCAGCCCCGCCGTCGGTGCCGCGCACGGAGACGGGCGTGCAGTACACCCGGATGGACGGCGAGACGCTCGCCGTCGAGACGACCATCGACGGCCGCATCGGGGCGTGGCCACTGAGCGACGCCGTGCGACTGGAGTTCGGCGACCACCCGCGAGCCGTGCCGCTGCGGGCCCTGGACCCTGGCGGGCGAGCGTTGGCACGGGTGTCGGTCTCGGGGACCGTCGCGTTCGCGCGGGGACGACCACTCTGAGTGAGCGATGACTGCGGCGGTTACTCCTCTCGCCAGTCGTACAGCCAGTCGCCAACCAGTGAGCCCACCGCAAGCGGGATCACGACGAACCCGAGCAACTGCAGGAGCACGAGCGTGCCCCACCGCGAGAGGGGTTCGCGGGGCGGCCACAGGCGCGGGAGCACCTCGACGACGTACTCCCAGAACAGCGCGACGACGAGGACGGCGACCACGGCGCTGATCGCCAGTCGGTAGCGGATGCGCGCCGGTTCGCCGCCGGCCCGTCGGTGCGGGTCCGGCCAGTCGCGGTCGTCGCTCACGGTCGACGGTTCGCGTGGCGAGACATGAAGGCCGCGGTGTCGGGCGCGGCGGTGCGGTGCGCTTGGGGTGTCAGTCACCCGGCACAGCCCGTTCCTCGGGCGCGGGGTCGATGGAGAACAGCACGGCGAACACGCCCGCCGAGACCAGCAGGAAGGCCGCAGCGGTCCAGAAAGCGCCGAACACCGAGGTCTGGTCCCAGATGTACCCCACCGCGACCGGCCCGGACACCTGGCCGATCTTCCAGGCGATCGATCGCAGCGACATCGCGCCGGCGACGGCGTCGAAGTGCTCGCCCTCCTCGACGAAGGTGGCCATGCTGGCGGGCAGCCGCAGGCTGTCGGCCACGCCGAGGACGGCGTACGCCAAAAAGAGCGAGAAGAAGGCGGGCGGCAGCGTCATCGCGCCGCCGAACGCCGCGACGGTGACAGCGGGGAAGACGAGGTGGGCGAACTCCGCCAGCGGGATCAGCGCGGTGCCGACGGCGTACACCACCGCACCGGCGAGGATGAACAGGTAGTAACTGCCGACACGGTCGGTGTACTCGCCGACCTTCCCCTGGAACAGCGACTTGGTGAGCTTCCCGCCGGCGAGGATGCCACCGATGGCGAAGGGGTTGATCCCGAACGCCGTGCGGGCGTAGATGGGGAGGAAGATGATGACGGCCATCTTGCCGACCGAGAACGAGAGTCGGAACACGACCAGCGCCTTGACCGCGGTCCGACCCATGAGGTCCCGCAGCGTCTCCAGGCCCGTCGCCTCCTCGGGGTCTGCGTTGCCGCCCGGGTTGTCCCGGAGGGCGGCGAACACCGCGACGGTCGCCAGCGTCGTCACGACGATCAGCACCGCGTAGGTCACCTGGAAGCCGTACAGGAACAGCAGCAGGCCGCCGAACACGTCGCCGGCGAGACTGGAGAACGCGCCGACCTGATTGTAGGTGCCCAGCCACAGCCCGCGCTCCCCGTCCGGACTGATCTCGCCGACGACCGCCGACCCCGTGAGCCACAGGAGGCTGGCGCCGATCCCCTGAATCACACGCATCACGACGACGTGCTCGACCGCCGAGACCAGCGAGAACCCGACGAACACCAGGACGTTCAGCAGGAGGCCGGCCAGCAGGTATCGCTTGGCGTTGCCCAGGTCGATCAGCCGGCCCAGCGGCAGGACGATCAGCAGCTGGACGGCGGCGAAGGCGGTGCCGAACAGCCCCTCGACGGTGCCGCTGGTCGAGAACAGGTCGGCGTACAGCGCCAGCGCGATCAGGATCGTCGAGTACGCCTGACTGCGCGCGAACGCCGTGCTCGCCAGCGCGAGGAACTCGCGGTTCCGAAACAGTCCGAGCGAGCCCCCGTTCTCCGTCGCACCCACAGTTACGAATCGAAATGGTATCTGGGGGTGAAAAGCGAACGGACTCGGAACCGTTTGCCGGCGTTCGAGTCGCGAGGCGGCCCCTCAGAGCTCGATCCGCTCGACCAGTTGCTTGCCGTCCTCGGAGTGGCGGTTCACCGCGACGATGCGGACGTCGTCCTCGAGTCCGGAGTCTCGAAGTTTCGCCTTCAAGAGGTTGTCGACCTGGTAGACGCCGGCGGCGTTGGTCATCTCTATCTCGACCAGCACGGGGGTCCCGTCGCCCTCCTGGAGCGACACCTCCCGGATGGCCTGACTCGAGATGGTGTTGATGCCCCGCCCGCCCATCTCGTAGGGCATCCGCGAGCGTCCCCGCTCCATGTCCAGGGCGTCGGCCACGCGGATCACGCCGGCCTCCGTGGTCAGCGGTTCCTCGGCGGTGTGGTGACAGAGGATGGCATGCAGCACCTCGCCCTTCACGCGGACCGCCTCGGCGGTGTCGTAGAACTCCCCGAGGATGCGATCGAGGACGTCCGCCGCCAACGGAATCGAGTAGTAGGGGTGGTCGTCGCGGTGGACGACGTGGCCGATGTCGTGCAACGTCGCGGCCAGTCCGATGATCACGGCCTCGTCGGCCTCCGCCAGCCCCTGATCGCTGGCGCCGTTGAACGGCACCTTCGCGGCCTTCAGGAGGTCGTACAGACACAGCGCGCGGTTGCGGACGATCTCGATGTGTTTCGCGCCGTGGTCGTTGTACCCTTTGCGGTCGACGGGGTTGACGTTCTGGGCTCGCAGGTACGTCTGGACCTCGACGTCGTCGTCCAGGAACGCCAGCACCTCGTTGACCTTCTCGTCGGGGAAGGCGTGTTCGGCCTCGGGATCGTAGCGTCGCCCGGCGTCGTCGCCGGTGGTCTCGTCGCTCATACCAGCACCACCGCCGGCCGGGCGGAAAAGCGCTCTGGGACCGTGTGATCCGTCGAAACACGCGGATTCGCGGTCGTTCCGTGAGTCGTGAGCGGAGCAAAAAGCCTATAATTGGCACTGAGTTACGTGGAGACAGAGATGGCACTTGAAACCGTTCCGCTGATCGTGCCCGGGGGACCGGGGCCGATGGAGCTGGGCATCCTCCTGCTGATCGCGGTGCTCCTGTTCGGCGCGAACAAGATTCCGAAGCTCGCCCGTTCGACCGGCGAGGCGATGGGTGAGTTCCAGAAGGGTCGCGAGGAAGTCGAACAGGAACTCGAAGAGATGCGCGAGGGCCCGGGCACGTCCAGCGACACGGCGACGGACACCGAACCGACCACCGAACCGGCGACCGAGACCGAAACCGAGAGCGTCTCCGACTCGACGACCACCGAGTGACGGTCTACCCTCCATTCTCCGGGCGTGTGGCCTAGCGGATACGGCGGAAGGTTCCTAACCTTCAGGTCGCGGGTTCGAATCCCGTCACGCCCGTTTTCCGGCGAGCGACAGCGAGCCGTGAAAACGGGCCGAGGGTTCGAACCCTGCCAGTCGCAGCGGCCGAGCGAAGCGAGGGCGACCGTCTGGCTCCGGTTCGAATCCCGTCACGCCCGCTTCGCTCCCTGCGGTCGCTCGCGGGCGTGACGTAGTTCGCGAACGCTTCGCGTTCGCTCACTCCCGCCACGCCTGGTTTCCGTTTTCCGGCGACGGCAGCGAGCCGTGAAAATGGGCCGAAGGTTCGAACCCTGCCAGCCGCAGCGGCCGAGCGAAGCGAGGGCGACCGTCTGGCTCCGGTTCGAATCCCGCCACGCCCGTGCAGCGACCATCGGGAGCGAACCGGAATGGCTGGATTCTCATCAGGGAGGTCGCGCGCAGCGGAGCGAGCACGTCCGACCGTGGTTCGAATCCCGTCACGCCCGTTCACTCACTTCGTTCGTTCACGGGCGTGACGTAGTTCGCGAACGCTTCGCGTTCGCTTACTCCCGTCACGCCCTGTACGGATTCCGGTAACAATCGGGACGGCGGAATTGTGGTCGGAGCGGCCACGGGCAGTTCGGGTCTGCGATAGCTACCGCCTCGCCGCTCGTCGTGCTGTCGCGAGCCACGTCACCGACTCTCACAGCACCAACAGGCATACCGCCGCGGTCCACGAGCTGGGTGTATGAGAGACCACGCCTACGTACTGAACGTCGACGGCGCTGTGGTGCGAGACGGCGAGTACCTGCTGATCGAACGGGCCGCCGGGAAGGGCCACGCCGCGGGGACACTCGCGTTCCCGGGCGGACGAGTCGAGCAGGACCCGGGCGGTGAGAACACGTTCGAGACGACGGCACGACGTGAACTTCGGGAGGAAGTGGGTATCGAGGTGGGGGCCGTCCAGTACGTCTGTTCGAGCACCTTCGAAGACGACCGCGGGACGCGGTGTTGCAACGTCGTGCTGCTCTGTGAGCACGCCGGCGGCGAGGCGCATCCGCGGGCGTCCGATGAGGTCGCGGCCGTCCGGTGGTTGTCGCCCGAGGAGATCGCGGCCCACGAGGATGCCCCCGCGTTCCTCTCGGGGTACGTCGACCGGGTCGAGACCCTCCGCGACCAGGGGGCGGACTGAGACGGGTCGTCCTCACGAACGAGACCACGACGGACGACACGACCGAGACGGCCGTCGTTCACCGTCGGAGTGCGAGGGCGACGGCCACGAGACTCGCGGCACCGACGCCGATTGCGACGGCGTAGTACGAGAGAAAGAGCAGTAGCGCGACCGACGCTCCCACGACTCCGAGCACGGGCGACGCGAGGACGATGGCTCCGGACCTCGTGAGAAGTCGTCGCCAGGTGACCGCCGTGGACACACTCGCTGTCGCCGGCCCGTCACTCCGGAGCAACAGTGTCAGAAGGGCCCCAGCCCCGAGATACAGCAGCAGCACCAGAAGATGTGGGACCGGTCTCGTCGGCAACGCTCCTGGCCGAATAACTGCACCAAGGCTGACGATGACCCCCAGGAGACCCACCGCGAGCACGCCGAGCGCACGGCCGTGGGGCAGCAACGCTCGCATGTCGTGCGTGTGGCCGTCGGTTCGTCGCCACAGGTAAAGCGCCAGCAGCAGCGCCGACAGCGCGACGGCGTTCCCGAGCAGTGCGCGGACTGGCCCACCCAGTGAACTCTGGAAGAGAAGGAGGTACGCCGCGACGCCGACGACCAGCGGACGCGCGAACCGGTGACCGGCGAGTGGGGGTCGCAGCGACCGGTCCGAGGCGGTTGCCACCGTCTCGACGACGACTACCGGCAGGAGGAATGCCACCACCGGATGCCAGAACAGCACCAGTCCCACGGTCTCGAACACGTACACTCCGCCGACTTCGACGACCGGTCGGTCGCCCAGCGGCGCCCAGAGGGTTTTCGTCACGTACGCCTCGTAGAGCCCGAGCAGGACACCGCCGAGGTACAGTGTCTGATAACTCACCCGGTCGGCCCGGTAGATGATACCCGCGAGAACGACGCTATGTAGCAGATAGATCGGGACCGCGAACAGCGCCATCGTCGCTAGGCTGAACGCCGTCGTCGGGAACAACACCTCTGCGAACGCCGTCGAGGTCAGCCCGAGCAACAGCCAGAAGGCGACCCGCTGGCCGTTGGTGGGGTCGGCCATAGCGGTGCGTTATACCCCCGTCAGGATGAATTGCAAGGGTACAGCGCACAGGTTCGCATTCCCCGGCGTACGTCCTTGATCAAAAGCTGCAGTACATTCACTGTACGCTGCGTCGAGGGGGGGCCGCTACAGTATAGGAGTCGTTGAAACTCAATGCGCACCCGCTCGCTGGGCGCGTTGTCGCGAGCGGTGTGCAAATCGTGTCAACGATTACTATAGAACGGATGCCCACCGATCGCAAAGGTCCTCGCACTGTGCGAACCGACGGGGTTGGAAGGGCGGAATCACCCCCCAGCGGCGCTTCCGGGTGAGTCCAAGCACGACCCGTCTGGGTGGGTCGGGGTGGATTTGATCCGCGCGCGAGCGCGATCCCGTGCTGAACCGGGGGGAGGTGGGTGGCTGAGAGCCTCTCACACCCACTTCGTATCCGCTCCGTTACAAATAAAATGGTATAATTTCGCCACTCTAATTTGGAAATTAAGTAGGGATATCTGTCGTTTCAGGGCCTGAAGAGCGTAAAAACGGCTTACTATATGCTATCTGACATAGATTACCAACTGTGATAATCGGTAAAAGGTTTTTTGAGTGGCCACGTATAGGGAGAGACAATGGCTATCGACGAGGCCGATCAGTCTGACGCCGGGCAGTTCGAGGGGGTGGAGGACACGGACCCCCCGGACGGTTCGTCGGAGGGGGGCCCGACGTCGGACTCGGACGTGAGAGTTGGGCGGTACACGTGGCGCGAGTTCATGGAGGAGCACGGGTACGAGGGGCAGGTATCCGATCTCTACGCCAACGTTCGCCAGCGCCAGCAGGCGCGCCAGGAGGAGGAACTCGGACTCGAGTCCAGCGACGAGGCGCCGCCGCCGGTTCCGGAGGGCGAGGACTGGGGCACCGTCGAGTTCGACCCGACCGAGTTTCTGGGCTTTCACCCCGACGACCTGGCCGACCGCATCCGGGACCCGCTCGCACCGAACGCGAAACTCCTGCACAACGAGTTTCTGGAGTACGTCGACCCGGATACGACGCCAGTGGTCAAGGACGTCTGGACCTGGGAACACTTCAAGTGGGAGTACTACTACGACGAGAACGGCGACAGGCCCCGCGCCGCCGACGGCTCGATCGACCGCTTCGACGCCGAGGAGTTCCTCGGGTTCGACCCGGCGCACACCGAGAACGAACTGAGCAGGGCCGAAGACGTCGCGACCGAGCTGAAAGACCTCGTCGACGAGCGCACCGTCAACGTCAACGAAGAGATCGACGAGGACGCCTTCTTCTCGACGGCCGACGGTCACACGACGGTCACGAACCGCTACGACCTGGAGAAGGCCGTCCCGTTCAAGAAGAAGCGGTACTTCCGCGAGAAGGAGCGCTACTGGGTCAACAAACCGTACGCTTTCGTCATCGTCTTTCACTCCGAGAAGGAAAACGAGGTTAAGTACTACGTCGTCGAACCGTACCTCACCGAGATCGAGGACGGCGTCCGTGAGTTTCTCACCGGCAAACTCCGCAACGCGATCAAGTACTCCGACGAGAACCTCACCATCGACGACGACGAGGAATCCCGCAGGTCGGTCATCGAGCAGGAGACGCGGAAGCTCCTGAAGCGCTACGACCTGTTCGACGCCCCGAGTTCCGCTGGCGGGTCGAAGGGCCTGGTCCAGCAGTTCCGGGAGATGCTGGGCGAATCGGAGCCGATGGCCGAGTTCGAGGGCGGCCTCGACGGCATCGAGGTCCGGCCCGAGCCGATCATCCTGGAGGAGGACCCGGACACGCTCAACGAGTACCAGGTCGAGAAACTGCTGTACCAGCTGAAGCGGAACTTCATCGGCTACGAGCGCATCGACCCGATCAAACACGACATCAACGTCGAGGACATCTCCTGTGACGGCTACAACTCGCCGGTGTTCGTCTACCACAGCGAGTACGAGCAGATCATCACCAACATCTACCACGGCGAGGACGAACTCGACGACTTCGTCGTGAAGATGGCCCAGCGCTCCGGGAAAGGCATCTCCAAGCGACGGCCGCAGGTCGACGCCACGCTCCCGGACGGCTCCCGTGCCCAGCTCACGCTCGGCAAGGAAGTCTCGGACCACGGGACCAACTACACCATCCGCCAGTTCCAGGACGTCCCGCACACGCCCATCGACCTGATCAACTGGAACACGTTCTCGCTGGACGAGATGGCGTTCCTCTGGCTGTGTATCGAGAACCACAAGTCGCTGATCTTCGCGGGCGGTACCGCGTCCGGGAAGACCACCAGCCTGAACGCCGTCTCGCTGTTCATCCCCTCGACGACGAAGGTCGTCTCCATCGAGGACACCCGCGAGGTCGAACTGCCCCAACGCAACTGGATCGCCAGCGTCACCCGCCAGTCGTTCACCGACGACTCCGGCGGCGGCGTCGACGAGTTCGACCTGCTGGAGGCCGCACTGCGCCAACGCCCGGACTACATCGTGATGGGTGAGGTCCGTGGCGAGGAGGGTCGGGACCTGTTCCAGGTCATGTCGACCGGCCACACCTCCTACTCGACGTTCCACGCCGACACCGTCGGCGAGGTGCTCAAGCGGTTCACCACCGACCCGATCAACGTCTCGAAGACGATGTTCACGGCGCTGGACCTGGTGTCCATCCAGACCCAGACCCGCGTCGGCGGCCACAAGGTGCGCCGCAACAAGAAGCTCACCGAGGTCAACCACTACGACGCCGAGACCGACGAGATCAACGTTCAGGACGTCTACCAGTGGCAGGCCGAGACCGACGAGTTCCTCATGATGGGGGACTCGAACACCCTCGAAGAGATCAAGTTCGACCGCGGGTGGAACCAGGAGAAACTGGAGGGCGAACTGTTCAAGCGCCGGGTCATCATCGCCTACCTCATCAAGAACGGCCTCAACGAGTACACCGAGGTCGCCGCGACGGTCCAGGCGTTCATCAACGACCCGGACACCATCATGACGCTGGTCGCCAACGGCCAGCTCGAGGAGAGTCTGGAGGACCTCCAGGAGATGGAGTCGATCCTGCTGGACGTTGACCCCGAGAAAGAGGAACTGGTCCCGCGACCGGACCCGCCCGACGAGATCTACAACGAGGCAACGGACATCCTCGAACGAGCCGAGGAGTCGCTGTTCGACGAGTTCCGCGGCCAGATTCCCGCCGGCCTGGCCAGCGCGCTGTCCGGCGTCGACCAGCAGGCACAGGCCGAAGTCGAGGAGGGCGACGAGGAGATGGACTTCGGCGGCGCCTTCGAGGACGAGGCTGCGGAGGGGTTCGACGTCGAACCCGGCGAGGAGTTCGGCTTCAGCGGTGCGACCGGCGAGGAGGAAGTCGCCGACGAGGGGCCGGACTGGCTGAGCGACGAGGGTGGGTTCGACTTCGGCGAGGGCGACGACTCGGCGACGGCCGACGCCGCGAGCGAGGCCGCCAGTGCAGGGGCGACGGCGGCCGGGACCGATGCGGCTGACGCCGCGAGCGGGCCCGAGAGCGGTCCGGCCAGCGGGCCATCCGAGGCCGAGGAGACGCCGCCGGCGCTGGAGGCAGACGCGAGCGGTGCCACCGGTGCGGAGCCGGGCGACGCGGACGGCGCCGAGGCCGAGACGGCGCCCAACGGCGGCACCGACACCGCCGGAGCGTCGAGTGCGGTCGATGACGGTCCCGACCAACCCGAACTCGAGTCGGGGGCCCCCGACGCCGGAGCGGCCACCGACGACGATCCCATCTTCAGCGAACCCGACGACACCGCCGACACCGATCCGTTCGGCGGCGACGACGGTGGCTTCTTCGACGACGACGACGTGTTCGACGAGGAGGGCGACGACGGTGGCTCCATCTTCTCGGAGGGGGAGACGGTCTCCTCGGGCGGCGGTGGGATGTTCGGCACCGCCGAGGACAAGACTGGCGACGACCTCCTGGAGGAGGCCGGCGACCTGTTCGGCGGCGACGCCGACGACGGCGACCAACCCGACGACGGCACGGCAGACGCCAGCGAGGAGTCGACGGCGGACACGGGTGCACCTCCGGTCGAGGAACCGAGCGACCCGCCCGCGCCGTCCGAGGGGTCGGGCGAATCGGATGCGGTCTCCGAGTCCGACGACGGGGGCGCCTCGGCGTCGGTCGACGAGGCCGGGCCCGACTCGGGGGCCGACACCGGCCCGACGTCGGAGTCGGACGGGGACACCGAATCCCCACCGGACGCCGACCTCGCCACCGATGACACGGAGACCGGGGGTGGGAGCGAGGACGCGGCCGCAGACACCGACGCGCAGAGCGAGGACGCTGATGCGGACGACGGCCCGTTCGACGACGGTGACGCCACGGACGGTACGGCGGAGGGCGACAGCGCCGGCGACGCCGGCATCTTCGGCGAGGAGGAGAGCGCAGACGACGGCGACGACGGTGGCATCTTCGGCGACGACGCGGGCGACGAGGAGGTCGCCCCCGACTCTGACGAGGAGGGCAGCATCTTCAGCGACGACGCCGACGACGAGGGCGACGGGGACGCCGCCGACGGCATCTTCGGGGACGACGGAGGTGGTGACGACGAGGGCGACGAGGACGCCGACGACGGCATCTTCGGAGATGACGGAGGTGACGGGGAGTGAGCCTCGACACCGCCGACGACGGCTCCGGGTTCTCCGGGACCACGGACAGCATCGGCGACGCGTTCTACCCGCTGTACGAGCGACTGTTCGGTGACGGCAGCGAGTTCGTCAACGACATCGACCGGAAGCTCTCGCAGGCCCGGATGAACGACACCGTCGAGATGTACCTCTCGCGGTCGCTGGGGATCGGCGTCATCAGCGGCCTGTTCCTGTGGATTCTGGGTACGCTGGTGGGCTACACCCTGTTCGCGACGGGGGTCATCCAGGTCGACGAGTTGATCGGCATCCCCGCCAGCGGCACCCTGCTGACGGTGATCGAGACGCTTCGGATTCCGTTTCTGGTGTTCGCGACGGGCATCTTCTTCGGGTCGATCGGGTTCGCGATGGGGTTCGGTGCGCTGGTGGCGGTGCCGTACTCGCGTGCGACCTCGCGCAAGCGCGAGATCAACATGCTGCTGACCGACGCCGTGTCGTTCATGTACGCGCTGTCGGTCGGGGGCCTGAACCAACTCGAGATTCTGGAGGCGATGGCCGAGGCCGAGGACACGTACGGCGAGGTCTCCCGGGAGTTCCAGAACATCATCCAGGAGACCGAGTACTTCGACACGGACTACCGGACGGCGATCCGCAACCAGGCGCTGGAGACTCCCAGCGACGAACTGAGCCAGTTCCTGACGGACATGCTGTCGATCGTCGACAGCGGCGGGGACATGGAGTCGTTCCTCAGCGACAAGAAGGACAAGCACATGCGGACCGCCAAACAGCAACAGGAGCTCACCCTGGAGACCCTGGAGCTGTTCGGCGAGATGTACATGACGCTGTCGCTGTTCCCCCTGCTGTTGATCATCATTCTGGTGATCATGCAGATGCTGGGCCAGGCCCAGGCCTCGATGCTGTACGGGACGGTGTACGGGCTGATCCCGCTGACCGGCCTCGGGTTCCTGGTGCTGGTGTCGACGGTCAAGCAGGACGAACCCGGCGACGGGTACCTCCAGCCGGCTGGGGCCAGCGAGCGCCTCCAGGCCGAGAACAGCGGGCTGCTCGATCTGGGCCTGGTCGAGAAGTTCACCGGCGAGCACAGCGTCTTCGACCGCATCAAGAGCCGCGAGGGGACCTACGAGACGGTGCAGGTGCTGAAGAAGCCCCATGTGTTCTTCCGGGACAACCCCCTGTACACGCTCGCGCTGACGGTGCCGGCGGCGCTGGTCGTCGTGGTGACGGCGATGGTGACGAACGCAGTCCCGCTGCAGTGGGACGGCGTGTGTGCCGGCAAAGAGGTCGCGGAGGTGGCCTGCACGAGCAGCCAGGCGGCGACTAACGACCAGGGAGAGAAGATCGTCGTCGACGCGGGCATGGTCCAACAGCCGGTGTGGAGCACGTTCATGTTCGTGTACGTGCCGCTGTACCTGATCTTCCTCCCGCTGGCGGTGTTCCGCGAGTGGAACGTCCGCTCGCGGGCGTCGATCGTCAACAAGATGTCCGAGAACCTCCGGAAGCTCGCCAGCGCCAACGACACCGGCCAGACGCTGCTGGAGTCGCTGCGGACCGTCTCGGAGACGACCTCGGGGAAGCTGGCAAGCGAGTTCGAGGCGATGCACAAGAAGGTCGACTACGGGATGAGCCTCCGGGAGGCGCTGGTCGAGTTCAACAACAAGTACCACATCCCCCGGCTGAGCCGGACGACCAAACTCATCACGAAGGCCCAGGAGGCCTCCAGCCAGATCACCGACGTCCTCGCGACGGCAGCACAGGCGAGCGAGAACCAGGACGACATCGAGCGCGAGCGCAAGTCGCGTACGCGCATGCAGGTGGTCATCATCATCATGACCTACCTGACGCTGCTGGCGGTGATGGCGATCCTGAAGACGCAGTTCCTCGACACGATGACCGAGGTGCAGGCGTCGACCAGCGGCGGCGGTGGCGGCGCGGGTGCCACGCAGAGTCTCGGCGAGGGGATCAACACGGACCTGCTGTCGCTGCTGTTCTTCCACGCGGTGACGATGCAGGCGATCCTCTCGGGGTTCATCAGCGGCTACATCCGTGACGCCGACATCCTCAGCGGCCTGAAGTACGTGATCGTGCTCGTGAGCATCGCGCTGGTCGCCTGGGCACTGGTTGCTTAACCATGCGACGGCGAGACTCGTCCGACGACCGGGGCCAGACCCCCCAGGACTTCGCCATCGGGATGAGCATCTTCCTGCTGGCGGTGATCACCGTGCTGACGTTCGTCCCGAGCATCTTCACGCCGTTCACGGCGCCGGAGACGGCGATCGAAGGGCAGGCCGACCGCGCGTCGACGGCCGCGATGTCCGAACTCACGGTGGAGGGCAGTTCGACGCAGCTGAACAGTACGGCGGCGGAGGCGTGGTTCGCGGACTACCAGACCCGGCCGACCGAGGACCTCGCGGCGGAGCTGGGACTGGAGACGTACCGATCGGTGAACGTGACGGTGGTACCGCTGGACGGCAACGCGACGGCCGCGCCGGTGACCGTCGACGGGACGGCGTTGACCGCAGGCGACCCGTACGGCGGGCAGTCGTCGTCGACGATGGTGCGGATCGTCGAGGTCGCGGGCGCCGGTGACGAGTGCGAGCCGGGCTGCCGGCTGGTGGTGCGCGTATGGTGAGCGACGACCGCGCGCAAGCGTTCACCCTGGAGGGGTTCATCGCGGCGGTGCTGGTGCTGTCGGCGCTACTCTTTGCCCTGCAGTCGATCGTCATCACGCCCTCGACCGGGGGCGAGATTGGCGGCCAGACCGAGCGCAGTCTCCAGCAGCAAGCCGGTGACGTGCTCGCGGTCAACGCCGAGGGCGGCAACCTCTCGCGTGTCGTCCGCTACTGGGACGACGGCTGTGGCGCCGTCAACTACCACAACGCCTCCGCGGTCGGCTACGACTCGGCGTCGAACATCACCGACGGCAAGTACGCGCTGGGGACGCTGCTCAACGAGACCTTCGAGGACCGGGGGCGGCCATTCAACGTCGAGGTGGAGTACCAGACCAACAGCTCCAAGCCGGGCTGGCAGGCCGGACAGACCCGCAACACGACCATCTTCCGGCAGGGCGCGGAACGCGAGACGTCGATCACCGCGAGTTACACGGTGGTCCTGTACGACGACCAGCAGCTGACGGCGCCGCCGGCCGGCGGGACGACCCTCGGGGAGGCCGAGGAGTGCCCGGGTGAGGCCTTCGCCATCCCCGACGCCTCGCCCAGCAGCGAGGTGTACAACGTGGTGACAGTTCGGGTGATCTTGCTGTGACCGCCCCGGACCGCCGCCTCGACCGTGCCGGCGAGACCGCCCAGATTGTCCTCGTGGGCGCCGTCGCGATGGCGTTCATCATCGTGGGGCTGGTGGTGGTCGCCAACACCGTGCTCTACAGCGAGAGCGTCGGCTCCGAGGGCTCGCTGAGCAGCGCCGACGAGACCGCCGAGTTCCAGGGGATCGCCCGGGATTCGGCGGCCAGCACCGTCTACCGCGTCAACGAGCGCAACGACTTCAGCACGAACGGCGCCGGCCAGGACGCGCTTGACGACGCTGTCCGAAACAACATCGTCAACCTGAGCAACCTGCTGGCGACGGAGTACGGCCAAGAGTACGGCGTGTTCGTCGACATCGAGCCCGATCTGGCCAACAGCGAGTACGGTGCCCGGATCGAACAGGACACCGAGACGTTCTTCAACAACTCTGATGGTGCGGGCGACACCTGGAACCCAGTCGACAGTTCGACGACCGTCGCGGAGTTCGAGGCGTCGTTCAACGTCAGCGAGATGTCGCCACCGAGCCTGCTCAGCGATCCCTTCCGGATGCGCCTCGAAGGGAGTGGGGGCGACGTCCGGTTCCTCACCTTCTACAACCAGAGTGGAGACCTGGCGATCGACTCGGCCAACAGCCGAATCTCGCTGGGTTCCATCACACCCGACTGCACCGTTTCGACCGGCGAATTTGTCCTCGTGGACATTTCGAACGGGTCGGTCCCGGGCACCGACTGCACCTTCGACAGCCTCGACTCTCTTGAGGGCCCGTACACCGTCGAGTTTGAGGACGGTGACGCCGCGGTCGGCACGTACAGCTTCGTCGTCGAGAACTACGCCGTCGGTGACCAGTCGAAGTACGCCAACGCCGGCGGCGGCCAGCCGTACTCGTCGACCGTCTACTGGTCGATCGCAGCCGACATCACATACGAGGGCACAGAGGTCGGCTACGAGCTGTCGAGAGATATTCCGATCTACACGCGCGGCGCAGACGTTTCGGTGGCACCCTGGCTGGCGAGCCCAGCCAGCGTGTTCTTCTCCGACGGGAGTACCGTCGCTGTCGCACGGGGTAACGGGAGCGATCCCGTCTCGCTGACCCCGGGACTGAACGCCGAGGCGCTCGGCCCGGTTACCACCGACCTGACCGGGGACGGGCGGATCGACATTCCGTACGTCACCCCAGGCGACGAACTGGTCCTCACGAACGACACCAACGACACGACGACGCTGGCGACCAGCGGCGACATCTCCGGCACCATCGAGAGCTCGAAGACTCGGCTCGCCGTCGACCGGTGGGACGGGAGCCCGACGTCGGTGTTCTTCGTCAACGAGAATCACGACACGATCTACCGCGTGGCGCCCGGTGGGTCACCACAGGTCGTCTCAACGCCCGGCAACGGTGCGCAGGCGGTCCTCGGCACCGGCGACATCGACGGCGACGGTGACGAGGAACTACTGTTCGCCGACGATAGCCAAACACTCCGGTACATCAACCCCGATGGGTCGATAGAGGGCGTGTCGAACGGTGGTGTCGGTTCGAACAACGGCATCGGCTCCGGATCGATCGCCGACTTCGACGACGACGGGACGGACGTGCTGGTGACCGTCGACGGGAGCAACAACGTGGTCATCGTCGGCGACGCGGTGAGCAACACGAAACTCACCTCGACCGCCGCGAAGAAGGCCCCGGTGACCATCGCCGACGTCGATCTGGATGGTGACAACGAGATCGTCTACGTCGGTGCCGATGACGGGAAACTGAAATACGTCGACGACGTCCGCGGGTCGAACACGATCAAGTTCCTCCGCGACGCAGACGGGGACAAGATCGACGCCGACGACGGCGTGGGGGTGACCTGACATGGACAACGGCAAATTCGGAATCGGGTCGACGCGCTCGCGAGACGCATCGGGAACGCTCGCTGACGACGACCGCGCGGTGTCGGTCGCGGTCAACCACGTCCTGGCCATCGGGATCACGACGATCCTCATCACGACGTTGCTGTTCGGCGCGGGCAACGTCCTGGGCCAGCAGAGCGATCGCGCGACCCAGAACCAACTCCGGACCATCGGCGACCGCCTCGCCAGCCAGGTGACCACCGCCGAGGCGATGGCCGAACGGCGCGGCGGGGGTGTCGTCCTGGAGACCAACCATCCGAACAACATCGTCGGCTCGGGGTACACCGTCGAACTCGTCTCTGGGACCGACTGCGCCGACGTCTCGTCGACGGGCTGTCTGCGCCTGACGGTGGCCGACGATGGCACCACGGTGACGACGCCGGTGGACGTGTCCGGGCCTATCGTGCGCTCGGAGGTCTCTGGTGGAGCGATCGCCATCGTCTACGACGCCAGCGGCGTGCGACTGGTCGAGAGGGCCGAGGCCGCCAGCGTCGGTGCTGGCGTGCCCGCCCCCGCCGATCAGCCCGGCGTCGACCCGATCGGCGGGGCCGTGGGTGAGACGCGGACGCAGTACGCCCCCGGTGGTGGTGGTGGTGGCGGTGGGCCACCCGCAACGACGACGAGTGGCGGTTCGGGGCCGCAACTCGCCAGCACGAGCATTGACGACGTGTCGAGCAACCCGCCGGGGCGAGCCGAGTACGAGGTCGACTACACGGTCACGAACACCGGCAACTACGACCGCGTCGCCATCGCGTTCACCAATGAGGACTCCGGATATACAGATTGGCGGAACCAATCCGACACGTCTACGACGGTCAGCTATTCCCGCAGCGGGAACCCGAAGGGATACCAAGACGAACACACGATCACGATCTACGTGTTCGACGACGACGACAATATCGTCGACACGAAGTGCTGGAACGACGCAGAGGCAGATAGTCAGAACAGCAATATCGGAAACTGTTAAATGAACGTACAGAACCCCTTCGAAACGACGGATTCGCGGGCGGTCAGCGACGTGCTCGCGTTCACCATCGTGTTCTCGATCATCATCACGTCGGTGGGGCTGACCTACACCATCGGGTTCGGCGCGCTGGACGACGCCCAGTCCGGCGAGCAGTCCCAGAACGCCGAGCGGGCGATCACCGCGCTGGGGATAAACTTCGAAGATGTCGAACGCGGCGAGGCCGAGGCCCGGTCGGGCCAGATCGCGCTGCGCGGGGCGAGCATCGACATCGCCGACGACTCGACGATCAACGTGACGGTGGTCGACGGCGGGACCACGGAGTCGACCGGCGAGATACCGATGCGGTCGTTCACGTACACGACCGACGACACGGAACTCGCCTACCAGGGTGGCGGCGTGTTCCGCTCCGACGACGGCAACAGCATCACCGTCAGCGAGCCCCGGGTGCAGTGTGGCGAGGACCGCGCGATCGTGACGGTCGTGCAGCTGCGCTCGACGGAGAGCGGCATCAGCGGCTCTTCGACCGTCGAAATCGAGGCTCGGTCGACCGGCGGCGGGCCGTCGCTGGTGTACCCCAACGAGAGCCGGTCGGCGACGGCCGATCGGGTCACGCTGGACCTTGAGGACACCCGCCACGACGAGGCCTGGGACCGCTACCTCACCGAGGACGACAACGAGTGGACCAGCAGCGGCGGCACCTACACCTGCGACTTCGGTGGGAGCGGTTCGACCGGGCAGGTGTACGTCCGGTTGGTGACGATCCGAATCGAGTTCGTCTGAGACTCGGCGATCACCGACGGAGTTTCCCTCGGGAGTTTCTGAGAACGGGCCACCATCTCGAGTCGAGCGGTGGCGGCTCCCTACCGATCAGCTGTCGTCGTCGTCATCGCCGGCCTCGTTGACGACGACTTGGCTGTTCTGGATCTGGATGACGTAGTCGTTGCTGATCTCGGGGCTGTCCTGGCGGACCGAGTTGTCGACCTCCGAGGTCCCTCCCTCGGCGCTCTCGGTCTGCTCTGGACTGTTGCTGCAGTTGTCGTCGCAGGACCACTGGAAGTCCGTGAACTTGTACAGCATCACGGCGTCGTTGTAGTCCGGGTCCCCGTCGTTGAACGCGACGGGTTCGGTCGGGTTCTGTGCCGCGGTGAGTTGGCTGTCACTCAGGGCGGAGCCGAACACTTTGAACTCGTCGAGCCTTCCGTCGTACCGGTTGGTGTAATCGTAGCCGTACGAGTACTCACGCTCCGTGCCGAGGTAAACGCGATCGCTCTCCTCGAAGTCCTCGGTCGGCGTGATGGTCCCCCCTTCGGTCCCGTTGACGTATCCGGTGATCTCGGATCCGTCGTACGTGACGGTGATGCGAGACCAATCGCCGTCTTCGACGGTCCCGATCGCCTCCTTGCTTCCGTCGGCGTTGACCAGGTAGGCAGTCTCGTCTTCAACGACGACCCTGAGTGGGTGGTTCGTGTTCGAGTAATCTTCGTCCACCACATCGAGCACCGTCCCATCGGCGTCCGGATTGACCCACAGACTGATCGAGAACTCGCCGTCGGAGAGACGCTCTGCGGTCGTGTCGGATCCCGACCCTAAGTCTATGTAATCGGACCCGTCGAACTCGGCGCTAGAAGTGCCGTACACCCCGTCAGACGACGAGACGCGGTAATCTTCATCGTAATAGGAGTCACGGGCGCGGCTAACTCCATCGTCCAGGTTCTCGGTCGAATCTGAGAACAGGAGATCGTACGCATACCCGCCCCAGTCGTATCCGTAGTCGTTCAGTGGGTAGTTCCCCTCACAGTCCAGTTCCCAGCAGTTCAGCCTGCCCGGATCGTTCCACCGCGCGTCGTCCTGGCTCAGTTCAAACAGGAACACGACCTCGTTCTCTTCGAGGGTGAGGTAGCCGCTGTCGTTGACACGGTCCTCGCCAAGCATCTCTGCGTAGTTCAGCTGCCCGTCGAGGGCACCGTCGACGTTCGGGAGGTAGTCACCGTCGCGGAGAATCTTGAGGTTCCCGTTGTTCGCGCCGAGACTAGCGTCGATGCTGAGTCTCTCGCTAGCGGGTCCGGTACATCCCCACAGGTCGTAGGTGGTCCCATCGACAGTGCGATCGACACCAGTATCAGTGAAATCGTCGTTGTAGTATCCGTCGCCGTCCCCACAGTTGTACGAAGTCGCTGCGACGGAGAAGCTCGTTCCGCCGGAGAGGTTCTCGAGTCTTGCAGTCTGTGGCTCCCTTTCTGCCCCACTGTAGAACAAGCTCGGCCACGCGGCGTCGTTGTCCTGGGCCGCGTACGAAGGCGGTTCGTCGTTCGGGAAGTAGTTAGTGGCGGTCCTCGAGTCGTCGGTCAGTAGGTCGAACTCCACGGCGGAGAAGGTCAGGTCGTCGTTCGGCTGTCCGGTCAACTCCGACCCTCGCAGTTCGACCTGCACGTCGAACGAGTCCAGCGAATACGTCGTGCCGTTGATGGTCACGTTCTCTCGGGTCTCCAGCGTGCCGTTCGGACTGGATTCGGACCCGTTGCCACCGATCGCCACGTCGTCGCCGCCGTCGAGGGACCCGGTCTCTTCGAGTCGCACCTCGGGCGGGTTGGTGGTCAACAGCGCCTCGTCGAAGTGGAACTTCGGTTTGCCACCGTTCGACCCGGAGAAGTCGAGTTCGCCGCCGACGAGTGCGCCGTAGGTTTCCGCAGAGTCCTCGACGGTGATCGACCCGGTAGCGGAGTCGGCGGGCGTCGGTGCGTACACGACGCCGGTGAACCGAGTGTCCGGGGTCGAGGCGGAGTTGGGGCCGCTGACGCCAACGTCGCAGGCCTCCGTGCAGTAGATCCAGTTACGCCAGGTCTGGTCGCCCTCGACGGTGACGCTCGCACCGTCAGAGATGGTGACGCTGTCGTTGACGTAGAACACGACCTGTCCGTCGCCGATCACTTCGAGGGTGCTCTCGTCGGTGACCTCGAAGTCTTCCTCCACGCCAATCGCGATCAGCTCGTTGCCGGTCGTATTCAGCGTGACCGTTTGGCTGCTGTCGTTTAGGCGGAAGTCCTCGACGTAGTACTGGCCGCCGGTGATCTCTCCGCTCCCGGCGATCGCCTCGTCTTGGATGACGGGCGTGTCTCCGTTCGTGTTATTGCCCGACGCCAGGAAGTCGATTTGGGAGACCACTCGGTCTGTGACCGACTCCGCCGCAGGTAGGTTGGCGCCGTCGGTTACTTGTCCCGCAACGATCGCGTCCATGCCTGAGGCGGTTCCGTTGTGCACGAGGTTTCCGTCGATCTGGCTGGAGCCGCCCCCGCCCCCGACGGTCGCGTCGCCGTCGACGATCATGTCGCCTTTCACGACCACTCCGTTCCGTATCTTGAGGTCCCCGTCGATGACGAACTGACCATCGTCGTCCGCAGCAACGTTACTGTAGGGGCCACTGTCTGAGTCGAAGCTGTCCACGCCTGTGAACTTGAGCTCCGTCTCGGTGCCGGCGTTGCCCGTCGAGTACAGGGCGGCGTGGTGCAGCTCGTCCGAGACGTCCTCCTCGGGGCTGGTTACCCGACCCAGCGGGACTTCCCTGGCGACGACGGTGTTGTTGCCGTCGAACACGGTCACGCGGTCGGCACCGAACTGATCGCTGAGGTAGTGCCCCCAGGCCTCGTAGTACGTGCTGTTCTGGATTTTGACTGTGATGTTTTCGACCTGCGGAACGCCGTTCTCGGAGATGTGGGACGTGTTCGATCCGCGCAGACACAGCGAGCGTTCCATGTTCCGCTGAGCATCTCGAGAGCGCTGTGAGTCCCTGCGTGCCTCGACGGTTTCGCTGCCGCCCGAGATGTCACCGTCGACGCTGACCACGGGGAAGCTGATACTACGGACCGGCACACCGTTGACCCGCTCCTTAGTGTAGCTCAGCCCCGGCGCGGAGACCATCGTGCTCCCACCCTCGGTCTCCTTCCAGACGCCGCCGGCCTGGTAGGCGACGGTGCCCTCCTCGTTCTCGTAGACGATCGACCCCATCTCCATGCGGGTCGTGCAGTCGGGGTGATCGTTCACCTGGAACGATATCGCGCCGTCCGGTCGAACGTTGACGTCGTTGCCCTGGCCACTGCTCAGGTCGAACCGCGTGACCGCGTCGTCGTTGCTCGACGCCAGCGACGACATCTGAGACTGGACGGCCTGCATGGTCGTCTCGGCGGTCTCCAGTTCGTTTTGCTGCTGGATGGAATCGCTGGCCTGCATCCCGAAGTAGAATGTAAAGGTCGCCGCAGTAAACACGAAGGCAAACAGCAACACGACGCCGATGAGTTCCGAGGCACCACGGTCGGAACGGGGAGATAATTGGCTCATATCTGGTTAGTCTTCTGAACCAGTAGCGTTCACACAAACATAAAGATACTGGGCGAAGTTAATTCACCAAAATAGTTCTAGGAATTAAGTTTGTAAATTACAGTCGAATTGGTGCCGAATGCCGTCGTCTAAAGCGGTAGCGCACGGTCCGATGGCGATCCCGGCTGCCTCGTCGGAGCTCGCGGCTCTGATCCGGTGATCGAGTGTCGGTGACTCCTCGGACTCCGCTCGCACCGGATTCACAACTGCTGTCGGGTGGTATCCCGGGGTGACGCGGCACTAAAATCCAGAGTTTTTTGAAAAAATATAACCGCTCGCGCCACACAACTACCGCTATGATTCGCGAACTGCTGGCGTTCGTACTGATGGCGATTCCGGCAGCTGCACTGGTCGCGCTCGCGATCCTGTGACTCGTCGTCCGGCACGCTCACCAGTCGCCCTGTAGCATCACGCGCAGTCCGGCTTCGCCGGCCAACCCCTCCACGGTCGCACCGATCTCCTCTCGATCCACGTCCGTTCGCAGGTAGTGACCGGTGGGCAACTGCCGGGTCGGGCCGTCGCCGGCCTCGTCGGTCAGGACGGGACGGTCGACCTCGTCGGGGGCCCAGGGTGTCGACAGCCCCCTGAACACCGCTCGCTGGCCCTGGAGGTGCTGGCACGCCTGGAGGAGCGCCGACAGCGGCGCGCTCCCGCCGACCGCGCCGACGCTGCGCGACCCGTCGAAGAAGCGCACGACGAACTCCCCGTCGTCGGTCTCGGTGCTCGTCGCGTCGGCGGCCGTCCCTGCGGCCTCGCCAGTCGCGTCGGCCTGGGTCGCGGCGGCGGCTTCGGGCGCCGGGGGCGAATCCGCGTCGCTCGCCGGGTCCGGGTCTCGGTCCGTCGTGCTGTCGGGTCCGTCGTCGCTCGGGGGGTGGTCGTCTCCGGTGGCGCCGCCGTCCCCGTCGTCGCTCGCGGCGTCGGCGTGGGTGTTGGCGGCTCCCGCAGTGGCGGTCCCGCCGGTGGCTGCCGACGGTTCGGCCGCCGCCGGACGCAGCTCGCGGATCAGCTGGTCGAGGTACGTCTCCGTGGCGCGTCGCAGCGGGGTCTCGCAGCGACCCTCCGTCGCGGCCAGGAGGCGGTCGGTCAGGTCCGCGACCACCGCCTCGCGACGGTCGGCGAGCGCGCGGGCGGCGGCGGTTCGCTCGTCGGCCGCCAGCGACTCGGGCGTGAACCGGGCGAGCAGGTCGTGGTGCGCTGGCAGGTCCGACAGCGCGACGCGACGCTGGCCCTCGCCGCCCACGCCCGGCGCCAGCACCGCGAGTTCGTGCCCGTCCAGCAGGAGCCCCCTGTCGATGTCGGCGGCCCGCATCGCGTCGAGCAGTCGCTCGCCGTCGGCCGGGGCCAGCCCGTCGTCGGGGGCGACCGTCTCGACGAGCGCACGGGGGCGACCGCCGGCCTGCAGCGCGAACCCCACCTCGCCAGCCCCCGTGTCGAACCCGGCGACGACCGACCCACCGTGGAGGTCCCATCCGAGCACGGCGAGCAACGGCTGGGTGACCCGCAGCTCGGCGGTACGGGCGGACATCGACGGGTCCTCGTCGAGCGCCGCACGGACGGTCGCGACGTACTCCTCGACGGCGTCTGCGTCGACGTCCGGGTCGGAGCTCATCGCAAGGCGGTACGTCGCCCCCGGATTTATACTGTGTGCCGTGCGCCCGCTCCCGGGGGCGCGACGCCACCCGGTCGGGCGTGGACGGCACATCTTTCCACCCGCATTTATGAGGGCGCCGAGCGAAGAGGAGCGTGCATGACGGACATCATCATCGACAGCACGTCCGAGGAAGGGTTCACGACCAGCAGCATCGTCGGAGACTTCGAACTCACCATCGACGCGACCGGCGAGGACGGCCCAGACCCGAACGCGACGCTGGTCGCGACCTACGCCTCCTGTTTCGTGCCGGCGTTCCGCGTGGGCGCTCAGCAGCGTGACCACGACGACCTCGGGCGCATCGAGGTCGAGTCCGAGGCCGACCTGGACGACGACGACGACCTCGAGGCGATCCGCTTCACGATCAAGGTCGCCGCGGACCTCGGCGACGAAGTCGACGAGATCGTCGACCGCGCGGAGGACATCTGCCACGTCCACTCGGCGCTGCGCGAGGGGCTGCACGCAGACGTCACCGTCGAAGACGACGCTTTCTGAACGCGGCTCCCGGTCGATTGCCCGACGGGAAACGCTGATACCCGTCGGCCTCCCATCCACGCACATGAGCGACTGGACGGACAGCGTCGTCGGGGAGCGAATGGCGCTCGATCAGGAGTTCTCCGACCGCGTGCGGTCCTCGGAGTTCACCTCTCAGGAGTGGAGTCTCGTGATGACGGCCATCGAGTTCGAGATCGAGCACCCCGACGACCCCGACCGCGCCCGGATCGTCGTCGACGACTCGAACCTCGACCAGATCGTCCCGGAACTCGACACGATCCGGGACCAGATGCAGGGGATGGGGGCCGCGGGCGGTCGCTCCTCCGGCGGGTCCTCGGGTGGGGTTCTCGACGGCGTCAAGAGCGCGCTGGGTCTGGGTGGCGGGGGCGACGACGGCGACGAGCAGAAGGCCGAGGCGGCGTCGTCGCTGGCCGAGGAGTACGCCACGGAACTGCAGTCCAGACTCGAGGCCAACGACCGCTGGGGGGAGGTCCGCACCATCGCGGCGGCGACCGACGACGGCGAGAGCGACGACGAGTAGGGGGAGTCGAGCGCTACGAGAACCTCCGACAGCCGAGCTGCCTGGGGGTTCTCGAGCCGTCCCCGAACGGAAGCCCTTTCGCTCTCGGGGCCGTCGCACGAGCATGGACTACGAAGCACGCCTGGACCGGGCGATGGCGGCGACCCCGGACTTCGCAGGCTCGGAGTCGCGACTGTCGGTCCCCGACGCCGCGGCACAGACCGACGGCGCGTTCACCCGACTCACCAACGTGGGCGACATCGCGGACGCGCTGAACCGCTCGGTCGAGCACCTCCACCGATCGATCCAGCGAGAGCTCGGTACCAACGCCCAGCTGTCCGACGGCGTCTCCCGGTACAACGGCAGTTTCTCCGGCGAGGACTTCGACGCCGCCGTGCGCGCCTACGTCGCCGAGTACGTCGAGTGCTCGGAGTGTGGCCTGCCGGACACGCGTCTTGAGCGCGAGAACGGCACGATGATGCTCCGGTGTGAGGCCTGTGGTGCGTTCCGCCCGGTCAGCAAGCAGCCCTCGACATCCTCCGGGGCCGACGACGGGCCGGCCGTCGAGAGCGGCGAGACCTACCACGTCAAGATCACCGGCACGGGACGGAAGGGCGACGGTGTCGCCGAGAAGGGGCCGTTCACCATCTTCGTCTCGGGCGCACAGGAGGGCCAGGAGTTGGACATCTACGTCGAGCGGGTCAGCGGGACGCTCGCGTTCGCCCGCCCGGCCTGAGCGACTGCGAGAGTCGTTCGCGGACGAGTGGGCGCGTGAACCAGTTTTGCCCTTCGCCCGGCGTCGAAGGGAAAGCTATTTCACCGGCTCAGAGTAGAATTTCTGACGGGGCGAACACAGGACGTTCTCTCCCCCCTTGTCCTGGTTTGGCCCCCGGAAACCCCCCACCCCCTTTCCCCCTATGACGATCGCCGAAGAGCGCATCGAGCGTCTCGCGACCCTCGCGCGGGCCGCGACCGAGGACGGTCGGTACGATCGCTCCCGAGAGTACGTTCGGCTGGCCAGACGGATCGCCGAACGGCACCGCCTGTCGCTACCGCGCTCGCTGTCGCGGTTCACCTGCGAGGACTGCGACGTGTACCTTCGCCCCGGTGACAACGCGCAGGTACGGTTGCGCGGCGACGCGGTCGTGGTCACCTGTGACTGTGGCGCCCAGCACCGCTACGGGTACGACTGATACGGTTTCTTCTCGGCTTCTACCGGGAGCGCGGCACTGCGCGCTCCCGGGGACTGAGCGAACTGACGGGTCGCGAGGGTCGGGAGCACGGCGGGCCACGCTCGCGGGACACTGTGAGAATAACCCGTCTGAGTGTCGTCGTCGGGGTCGTCGCCGCTTGAGCAAGGTTTTACACCTCCGGTCTCAATGGTGGAGCCATGACCGATTCGGAGTTGCACGGACGCATTCAGGACCTCGACGTCACGCTCTGGGTCGGCAAGAGCGGCGTCGAACCGGTCGTCGACGAGCTCAGGACGCAACTGGAGAGTCGCGATCTGGTGAAGGCGAAGTTCCTCCGTGCGGCACGGGGTGGCACCACGACCGAGCAACTCGCGGTCGACCTCGCCGATCGGGCCGAAGCCGACCTGATCGAGACCAGGGGTAACACCGCCGTCTACAGCGCATGATCGGGGCGGTCGACGTCGGGACGGTCGTCGCACAGACCGCGCTGCAGGAGGTCCTCGACGACTACATTCCGGCCGAGTTCACGGCCTTCGTCGCGGGGTTCGTCAAGTTCGTCCTCGCATTCCTCGTGGTGTACCTGGTCGGCAAGACGTTCGTCGCGCCGGTCGCTCGGCGGATGATGGAGCGGCGCGGCCTCGAACGGCACGCGCGGGTGCCGATCCAGCGACTCCTCTCGCTCCTGATCGTGTTCGTCGCCGTCTCCGTCGCCTTCGGCTTCGCGGGGTACGGCAACTTCCTCACCTCGCTGGCGACCATCGCGGCGGCGGCGACGCTCGCCATCGGGTTCGCCATGCAGAACGTCATCTCGAACTTCGTCTCGGGGGTGTTCATCTTCACGGAGCAACCGTTCAAGATCGGTGACTGGATCGAGTTCGACGGCGAGAGCGGCGTCGTCGAGGACATCAGCCTCCGGGTGACTCGCGTCCGCACCTTCGACAACGAACTGCTGACGGTACCCAACTCCCAACTCACGGACAACGTCATCAAGAACCCCGTCGCGAAGGGCGAACTGCGCCTGCAGTTCCTCTTTGGCATCAGTTACGACGACGACATCGACCCCGCGGCGGACATCATCGTCGAGGAGGCCGAGACCCACCCCGAGATCATGGACGACCCCGCACCGACGGTTCGGCTGACCGAACTGGGCGACTCCTACGTCGGGCTGAAGTCCCGCATCTGGATCGCCGATCCCAGTCGGTCCGACTTCGTCCGCATCCGTAGTGAGTACGTCCAGGCGGTCAAGGAGGGGTTCGACGAAGCGGGCATCGACATCCCGTTCCCGAACCGCACGCTCGGCGGCGAAATCGAACTCGCCGACGCCGAGGCCGCGCTGGCGGACGATTAGAACGCTCCCAGCCCCGACTGGCGGTGCCCGGCCTCGCCGCCGGGTGTGACCTCGTGGCCGACGAGGTCCCGCATGTCGACGCCGTAAGTCGTCCCGGCCGACTCGACCACGAGCAACCGACCCTTCACGCCCCGGACGGTGCCGCTCGCGAGCGTCTCGGGCACCGGCGGCGCCGACAGGGCCAGCCCGTAGTCGAACGCGAACCGGTCGCGGACGTCGAACGACTCGCACAGCCGGTCCCAGGCGGCCTCGTCGACGCTCCGGTCCAACCCCGACAGCTTCGTCGCCACCTGCACGCGGTCCGGAATCTCGGTGGCGTAGTCGGCCTCCAGTTGGCGGGCGATCCGCCCGTTCTCGACGGTGTGGACGTGCGCGGCCCGGTCGGCGCCCTGCTCGCGCAGGCGTGTCTCTAAGCGCCACGACCGTGTCACCCCCACCTTGAACGTGTCCGGGGCGAACGCGGCGAGGTAGACGGCGTGTTCCTCCCGGCAGGAGTCGAGCGGCAGGTCGCAGTCGCCGGTACACCGGGCGCAGGGCCAGCGGTCGGTGTGGCGGGGGCAGTACGGGGCGTCGTCGGCTCGACAGGGGCGGTGTTCGTCCCCCGTGAGGGCCCCCGCACAGCGTCGGTCCTCGAGGGCGTAGTCGAGGTCGGCGCCGGGACGGAGGACTATTCGCTCGACGGCGCCGTCGTCGGCCAGCAGGAGTGCGGGCTCGCGGCGCTCGCCGTCGGCGGGGGTTCGCTCGGTATCGTAGCCGACAATCTGCACGCCCCGCGGTTCGGAGCGGTCGGGGAAAGCCCTGACGGGACGCTATACGACGCCTCGGATCAGCCCGCCCAGCAGGCCGCCGCCAAGGGCTGTCCCGAGGCTGACCGCGAGCAACTGCCCGGTTTCGAAGTAGACCCCGAGCGCTCCCGCCTGGGCCAGCGTCGCGAGGAACGCGAGCCACCCGACCAGGCCGAAGCCGAGGCCGGCGAGGACGCCGGTCCGGACCCGCGCGGCCGGCAGCGCGACGAGCGCGCCCCCGAGGACGAAGCCGATCCAGTGGACCGTCGCCACGGCCAGCCCGATCCCGACGCCCAGCAGGGCGGCGCCCAGCCGACGGCGGCGGTCGGCACGCAACGTCGCGAGCGGTCCGGCGCTCATCCGTCGCCCTCCTCGAAGGTCACGGCGACGTCTCCGCGGAGTTCGCGGTCCAGCGGCTTGTACTCGCCGTCGGCCCAGGGGTCCAGTTGGTCGTGGTAGTGTCGGCTGGTCGGGTCGCCGTCGTTACCTCCCGGCAGGATCGCCCGGGAGTCGCCGCCGCGTGGACACAGCATCCGCCAGGAGCTGCCTCGCGCGCCCCCGCCGTCCTCGCTCGGGCGATGGTAGTTGCTCACGGTCGCGCCCGAGCCGGCGACCGGGCGTTCGGGGTAGTTGAGCCACCCCATGTCGAACGGATGGTCGAGGTCCAGCCGGTTGAGGTCGCCGTAGGTCTCCCAGCCCTCCTCGTCGATCTCGGTGACGGCCGCGTCGAGCGCCCCGCGTAGCGCCGCCGCTCGGCCGTCGGGGAACCACGGGTCGCCGCGGAGGCCGAGCAGCACGAAGTCGTTGGGGTAGTACGCCTCGGGGTCGCGGCGGTCGCCCAGCCCCGCCGAGAGGACTTCCTCGAGCGCACGGTCGCGGAACGCCGCGAGCGCTCGGTCGAACAGCAGCGCACCCCGCGAGCCGGGGCTCATCCGGTAGTCCCACGACGAGAGGGCGTCGACGGCGGCAGCCAGCGCGTCGTCGTCCGGGTCCTCGACCGCCGCCAGGAGGTCGGGGACGAACCGCCGGGCGCGGGTGTCGAGGACGTCGCGCTGGACCGAGGCGAGAAAGTCGGGGGTCATCGGCTCGTCGCCGG
>Ga0207850_100049_pt1 | contig 128177 bp, 122 predicted proteins | sample 23E2SouthBayCA_FD_187746 | JGI IMG/M metagenome (GOLD analysis project Ga0207850, IMG submission 187746) | Aerobic enrichment media microbial communities from Eden Landing Ponds, California, USA - A23 E3 (3) (SPAdes) | ecosystem: Environmental > Aquatic > Marine > Unclassified | place...
GGCGGGAGCGTGTTCGCGCCGCTCCTATTGGGGATGCTCGCGGGTCGCTGGGTGTTCGGCGGGGCGACGCTACCAGTGGCGTTGACTGGCGTCGGCATGGTCGCCGTCTCGATAGTCACGGGGGCGGCGTTCCTCGCAGCCAAGACCGAGCCCGGTCTGGCATCGGAACTGCGAGCGTTCGGCATCGGTGCGACACTGGCGTACCTTGGCGGTGTGGTCGTGCTGCTGGGAACCGTCGTCCTGACCGATGCGGGCGGCGCTGCCGACGCGGTGCTCTCGCTGCCCGTCGCTGCAGTCGTCGCTCTCTCGGTCGCCGTCGGGCTGGGCGGGAGCGTACTGGCCAGACGCGGTCGGTACCGAGCCTGGCTGGCGAGCGCGCTGGCGCTGCCCACACTGTTGATGATTTTGGTCGCAATTCTGCTGTACCCGACGATTTATCCGCCGACCGGGCTCTTGGTTAGAGAAGCGGTCGTGTCGCCACTCGCGCTGAACCTCGTGACCGTCCTCGGGTTTCCGGTCCTGCTGCTGGTACTGTGGTACTTCAAGTTCCTCTACGGCGTGTTTAGCGGCCCAATCGAGGGTGAGGGCTACGGGGGGTAACCCCACCAACCTCTCGTCGTTCCATTCTCCGCTCAGTACTGGTGACTCTCCGATCGGGGATATGTACGATATGATGGAATCACATCCTCGCGATAGTGTATCTCCCTCGGTGTCACACATCACCAGTGCCGGCAACTGGATCGCGACAGAGCGTATCGGCTTCGGACTGCCGAGGACCGCATTGTGTCGCAGTTTGTCGAGCAGACACTCTAACTGGGGCCATCGAAGGAAGACAGTTCCATATGCATTGAGACGGGCAGTCTCAACTTCTGGGAGGGGGCGACTTCCTATCGCGCTCACCGGTTTATCGATCGGCTTTCGGGGTGGCGACGACCCCCAGGTGGTCGTCGTGATAGGGGTCGAGCCGCTCCGTTTCCAGGATCTCGTAGGCATCTTCGAGTCGGGCGAGCGCGTCATCGAATACCGCACTCGGCTCGGCGGTCACGTCCTCGCTGCGGGCCTTGACCGCGAGCAGGAGGCGGCCGTCCGCCCCGAGAAATTGCGCGTTCGCGACGGCGACGGCGGCCTGCCCCCGCGTGGCCACGTCCTGAACGAGGACGTCGACCGGTTCGACGACGTGGGCGTACGTCTCGGGCTTGCGGGCGTCTTTCAGGAGCGGAAAGAGTCGCGGGCGCGTCTCGACGGCGTCCAGCAGGTCGCGCATCGGCCGCGGGGCGAACTCGACGGCGTAGGTCGGGCCCGCGAAGTCGGCGACGTGGCTGACGGTCGTCCCCGCTGCGGCGCCGAGATAGAGCACCGTTTCGCCGCCCGCGAAACCGATGTCCATCCCCAGTTCGAGCATCGCGCCGAGTTTCGAACGATGGGGGTTCCACGCGCGCCACTCGCCGTCGGTCTGCTCGCCGTAGACGGGTTCGCCCCGGGTGGCGAGCCGTTCGGTCCCGTCGAACGGGCGCCGCTCGACGCCGCTCGGCAGGTCAGTCACGACCCGTCACCCCCGGGTCGTCTTCGCCGCCACCGGCGTCGGCTGGGTCGTCTTCGCTCCCGCTCTCGTCGTCGCTCCCGTCGCCTGTCCGCGCGCGGATGACCGCGATCCGCTCGTCGAGTTCGGCGTCGAGTCCGGGCTTGCGCTCGCCGCCGTAGTGGTCGACGCGGGCGGCGAGCGTGAGCTTGCCCGCCAGCGCCCGCGCGGCCGACCCGCGCTCGTCGGGGTGGGTCCCGCGGACGTACTCGTGGGTGTAGATGACGCCGTGTTTCGGCGACGGCGCAGAGCCGCGGAGGTGGGCGAAGAGAGCGTCCTCGGCGCCCAGCACCTGCACCGTGCCGGACGGTTTCTTCGCCAGCGAGTCGAGGCCGCCCGCCAGGGCGATCAGTCGCGCGGCCAGCACCGGGCCGGCCATCGCCGCGAGATTGGGCGCCACCGTCGGCGTCGTCTCGGTGACGAACTCCCGGAGGTCGTCGGCCTCCGCGGCCAGGTCCGCGACCCGCGCGGCCAGCGACTGGAGGCGCACTTCGGCGGGATCGGTAGCCGCCGATTCGCTGTCGGCCAGTTCGCGTGCGTACTCGACGCCCGTCCCGGCGTCGTCGTGGCGCGTTCCGGCCCACTCGGCGACGCGCTCGGCGAGTTCGTTGGCGGTGCGGTCGCAGTCGTCCATCGCCCTGACAGCGTGGATCAGCTGCTGGTCGTCGGCCAGTTCGCGCTCGCGAACCCCGGTGCGGGCCGCCGCGACCGTCGCCTCGTGCAACCGGTCGTAGTAGTCGTCGGTGTCGGTGGCGAACCCGCGCTCGACGGCCAGCGCGGGCCAGTCGGCGGCCGCGGCGGCCTCGCCGTCCCGGATCCGCGCGGCCGCCGCGTCGGCGTCGGCGGGGTCCAGGCCGGCGAACCACCCCTCCGCAGTCTCGTCGGTCATGCCACGCCGATACGCCGCGGCGCTGTAAATGGCTGTGTGTTCCCGGCGTCACCTGTCCAGCCGTTCGGCCGCTTCCCACTCGCCGGTTTCGCCGCCGGTACTGTCTTACGTCGGTCGGCCGTACCACGTGGTATGATAGCGTACGACTACTGCGACGTCGGGAGGTCGTGACCGTGGACCCGCTCCACAACGTGGTCCGCGCGGTCCAGACGACGGCCCACTACGTCCGGGAGAACCTCGCGAACTACGCCGGGTCACAGGCGGGCACGAACCCGAGCGGCGAATCGCAGGTCGGGGGCGACGTGTGGGCGGACCAACTCTTTTTCGACGAGCTATCGTCGCTCGAGTGCGTGGGGAGCTACGTCAGCGAGGAACGCGAGGCGGCCGTCGACTGCGGCGAGGGGTACACCGTCGCCATCGACCCGCTCGACGGCTCCGCGAACCTCGCCTCGAACAACTCCGTCGGCACCATCGTCGGCGTCTACGACGCGCCGCTCCCGACCACGGGTCGTGACCTCGTCGCGTCGATGATGGTGCTGTACGGCCCCTACACGACGATGACGGTCGCTCGCGAGGACTCCGAGACGGTCCAGGAGTACCTGCTTCGCGACGGGTTCAGCGAGCGCTGGGGAACCTTCACCATCCCGGAGGAACCGACTGTGGTCGGCCTCGCGGGGAAGACGACGGAGCGAAGCGCCGACGTAAACACGCTCGCGGAGTCGCTCGAGGAGGAGCTCAAACTCCGGTACGGCGGCGCGACCGTCGCGGACCTCGCACAGGTGCTCGAGTACGGCGGCCTGTTCGGCTATCCAGCCACCGAGAGCTACCCCGAGGGCAAACTCCGGGTCCACTTCGAGGCCGCGCCGCTCGCCTATCTCATCGAGGCCAGCGGCGGCGGGTCGACCGACGGCTCGCAGTCGCTGCTCGACGTGGACCCCGACGGCCTCCACGACCGGACGCCGACGTTCCTGGGGAACCGCTCGCTCGTCGAGCGGTGCGAGGGCGCGCTCGGCGACTGACGGTTAGCTGAACGTGCTTCGACCGGCGCTGCCGGCCACCTCGGCCAGGTCGACGTAGACGTCGGCGATCCGCTCGCGTATCTTCCGGCCGGCGACCCGCGGGTCGAAGTAGTCCTTGTCGGGCGACCACGCCACGTCGTTGAAGAAGGCGTCGCGGTCGCCGTCGGCCTCGGCCGGCGGGACGATCGCGTCGGCGTGCTCGCGGTAGAAGTCGAAGGCGGTGCGGGTGTACTCGTACTGGTAGCGGGTGTCCTTGTTGACCTTGCAGATGCCCAGGTCGAGCAACTCCCGTAACTGGTCGGGCTGGAGGCCCGACGAGCCGTGGAGGACGAGCGGCGTATCGAGTCCGTGGTCGCGCAGGGCCGTCCGGATCTCGCCGGCGAGGTCGGGGCGCAACTCCAGGTCCCGGCCCTTCGCCACGCCGTGTTGCGTGCCGACGGAGATAGCGAGCAGGTCACAGCCCGTCCGCTCGACGAACTCGACGGCCTGCTCGGGGTCCGTGTAGAACGCCTCGTCGGCGACGATCTCGTCTTCGACGCCCTTGATGCGGCCGAGTTCGGCCTCGACGAGGATGTCGGCGTCGGCGGCCTCGACCATGTCGACCACAGCCGCACTGCGCTCGACGTTCTCCTCGAACGGTTCGTGGGAGGCGTCGATCATGATCGACGAGGGGATCCCCAACTCGACTTGCCGCTCGATCGTCGCCAGGTCGGTCTGGTGGTCCATGTTGAGGAAGACACCCACGTCGTACTGGGCGGCGACCGCTTCGATCTGGGCGCCCATGGCCTGTAGCCCCGCGATCGGGTCGCCGTCGCCCGCGAACTCGCAGGCCCCGTTGCTGAGCTGGACGAGCAGGTCCGAATCGGCCCGCGCCGCTCCCTGTATCAGCCCAATCAGCGTGTTCGGCTCCGCGACGTTGCTCGCGATCAACCCCCACCCGCCGGCCAGGGCGTCCTCGTACACCGTCGCCAGTTCAGCCCCGGAATGAAACGTCACTGTCTGATCCCGGTCACACTGGGTGTTCGACCGGGATAAAGACTCGCGCCGGTTCACGACGGTGGCCCGGGCAGTCCCGAGTGACCAGGACCCGGAGACCGAAGCAATACCTATACGACCGCGCACCGATCTACGGGTATGATCGACGAGACGGTCCGCGAGATCGAGGAGTTACAGACCCAGAGCTCCTCGGTCGTGGCGGCGAAAGCGGCGCGTGCGCTCGAGGACGTGCTCGACCGCGACCACCCGACAGTCGAGGAGTTCCTGCTCGACCTGGAACGCAGCAGCGACGCGCTCCGGCGGGCGAACCACTCCCACGCACCGCTGTACACCTCACAGGACCGCATCGTCTCTGCGGTCTCGGAGCCCGAACCCGCGTCGGTCGACGCGGGGAAACGACGACTGGCCGAGGCCATCGACGCGGTCGTCTCGGACATCGAATCGAGCAAGGACGTCGCTGCCGAGCGCGCTGCGACGCTGATCGACGACGGCGACACGGTGTTGACACACGAGAACTCCTCGACGGTAATGGCGACGTTCGACCACGCCCTCGCGAGCGGAACGACGTTCTCGGTGTACGCGACCGAGTCGCGGCCCCGCCTGCTCGGCCGGCGAACGGTCCGACAACTGGCCGAACGGGAGGGCGTCGACGCGACGCTCGTCATCGACAGCGCCGCCGGCCACTTCCTGGGCGACTGTGACCGCGTCCTCGTCGGGATGAACTGCCTCGTCGGCGACGTCGTCTACAACCGGATCGGGACCTATCAGATCGTCACCGCGGCGGCCGCTCAGGACGTCCCGGTGACCGTCGTCGCCGCCTCCGCGAAGTTCGTCGGCGGCGGCTTCGAGTTCGAGAACACCGAGCGCCCGCCCGCGGAAGTCGTCCGCGAACCCGCCGACGGCTTCGCCGTCGCCAATCCCGGCTACGACGCCACACCCACGGAGTACATCGATTCCATCGTCACCGAGAACGGCGTCATGGAGTTCTGAACGCCGCCGCGACTCGCCGGTCGCTCGCCGATCCGTTCGGAGACATCATTATTTTTCATTATGATTAAACGGTCTGCATGGCATCCGCTACGACGAGCGACCCGGATCCGGGCATCGACACGGCGCTGGTGACCGGCGCGACGGGCGACGTGGGCTCGTGGGTGTGTGACCGCCTGGTCGACGCGGGCATCGACGTGGTGGGCGTCGACCACGAGCGCCCGGCCGGAACGCGGGCGGGCCTGTCGGTCCGGGCGGTCGACCTCCGCGACGCGGGCGAGACGTGGGAGACGGTCTACGAGACCAACCCGGACGCAGTCGTCCACTGCGCGGCCGTCTCGAACCCGCTCGACAACCCCGGAACGCGGGTGTTCGACAACAACACGCGAAGCACCTACAACGCGCTCGTCGCCGCGGGACGGGGTGGCGCCGAGGTGGTCTGGCTCTCCTCGCAGGCCGCCTATGGCGCCCTGTTCGCCACGGGCGAGTGGGTCCCCGACTACCTCCCGATCGACGAGGACCACCCGATGCGGCCGGAAGACCCCTACGGTGTCTCGAAAGTCTGTAGCGAGGAAATCGCGAAGATGGTCGCCCGGCGCTTCGACGTTCCCGTCACCACGGTCCGGGCGACGACGATCCACACGCCCGACGACCACCGGACGCGTCCGCCCCGCGAGGACGTCTCTCTCGACAGCGACGCGCTCGCCGGCAACTTCGGGTCGTACGTCGACGTCCGCGACGTGGCGGGGATGGTGACGGCCGCGCTCGCGGCCGACCGGCGCGGCTACGACGACTTCCTCTGTGTCGCCGACGAGAACGCCCTCGGACCGCCGACCGCTGAGATCGTCGCGTCGATCTGCGGGACGCTCCCCGAACAGTGTGCGCTCTCGGGAAAGGAATCGGCGCTCACGAACGCGAAGGCGCGCCGGGAACTCGACTGGGAACCGGTCCACTCCGATCCCGCCGCACCCGCCGACGAGGCCGCGCCGGCCTGGCGATAACCGCGCGGCGACTCCCGGGCGCGGACCGAACCGCGTTCACTCCCGGTATGAGAGGGCCAGCCCCGCCGTCGACTCGGTCGCCGTGAACGACCACGAAAGCGTCGTCAACACGACCGGCGCGACGAACTCACCGCGACCGGCGCGACGAGCGGTAGCCAGCGCATACCCGCGCCTGGCGGCATCAGACGGGAAGAGTCGGTTCCCGCGTCGCTGCCCGCTCGCGGCCCCTGTCGTGCCGGGAGTGGCGCGGTCCGGTCGGTGTTCCGTTCCGTCTCGGTCAGTCTCTCGCTCGCCAGCGTAACTCCTAAACCGCATACCACGATACGAAATCTCGCGTTCGTGGCCTCGCTCGCAACCGCGGAAAGCCGCCCCTTCTCGACAACGATCGGTCGGTTTCCCGGAGTTTGCGGCGTCTCGGCGGTAGATCCACGATAACGATTATTAATTATCCAGTTCTATCGGTGGTATGGAACGCGCCGAGCCCGCTGGCGAGTGGTGGGACGCCGAGCAGGCATACGACGACGAAGTCATCGCCGACGACACGCTCGCCGCGATGTTCGAGGCGGCCGCGGACCGCTACGGCGACGGGACGGCACAGCTCTACAAGGGTGGCGTCTACGACCGCTCGCTGACCCCCGACGTGGTGCCCGCCGCGCCCGACGGCGAGTACGCGAACCTCTCCTACGAGGAGATGCGCGGTATCGTCCGGAACCTCGCGGCAGGGTTTCGCGATCTGGGGGTCGAACCCGGCGACCGCGTGGGTATCTTCGCCGACACCCGCATGGAGTGGGCGCTCGCCGACTTCGCGGTTCTGGCCGCTGGCGGCGTCGTGACGACCGTCTACACCGACTCCTCCGCCCGCCAGGTGCGCTACCTCCTCGACGATCCCGACGCGGTGGGCGTCGTCGCCGGCCGGCCCGAACTGCTGGAGCGAGTCCAGGAGGTCGAGCGCGACCTCTCGCTCGAGTTCTCCGTGGTGATGGACGACCACGAGAGCGACCGCGAGGACGTCAGCACGCTCGCCGAGGTTCACGACCGCGGCGCCGAAGTCTTCGACGAGGACACCTACCGCGGCTGGAGCGACGAGCGAGACCCATCGGACCTGGCGAGCATCATCTACACCTCCGGGACCACCGGCCAGCCGAAAGGCGTCCGACTCAGCCACCGCAACTTCCGCGCGAACGTCAACCAGTGTCGGACGCGGATGGGGCCGCGCCCCGACAAGACGGACGTGCCGGTACTCGACGAGCACTCCAGGGCGATCTCCTTTCTCCCGCTCGCGCACGTCTTCGAGCGCCTCTCGGGGCATTTTCTGATGTTCGCCTCGGGCGTCAGTGTCGCCTACGCGGAGAGCCCGGACACGCTCGCCGACGACCTGAAACAGGTGAAGCCGACCTCGGGTGCGAGCGTCCCGCGGGTGTACGAGCGGATCTTCGACCGGATGCGCGAGCAGGCCAGCGAGTCCGCCGTCAAAGAGCGCATCTTCGAGTGGGCCGTCGACGTGGCCATCGACTACGCCCGCGCGGACAGTCCGGGGCCGATCCTCGGCGCGAAACACGCCATCGCGGACCGACTGGTCTACTCGACAGTCAAAGAGTCGCTGGGCGGCAACGTCGACTTCCTCGTCAGCGGCGGCGGGAGTCTCAGCGAGGACCTGGCGAACCTCTTTCTCGGCATGGGCGTGCCCATCGTCGAGGGGTACGGCCTCACCGAGACGGCGCCGGTCGTCTCCGTGAATCCGCCCGAGGACATCCAGCCGGGGACGATGGGGCCACCGGTCGTCGACGTCGACGCTCGCGTCGACGAGGAGATGGTCGGCGAAAACCAGTTCACCGAGGCCGAGGGTCCCGTCGGCGAGTTGCAGGTCGACGGGCCGAACGTCACCGACGGCTACTGGGACCGCCCCGAGGAGACCGCCGACACGTTCACCGACGACGGCTACTTCAAGACCGGCGACATCGTCGAGATCACGCCCGACGGCTATCTGCGGTACAAGGACCGCATCAAGCAGATCATCGTCCTCTCGACGGGGAAAAACGTCGCGCCCGGCCCCATCGAGGACCGCTTCGCCACCAACGACCGCGTCGACCAGGTGATGGTCGTCGGCGACGACCGAAAGTTCATCGGCGCGCTCGTGGTCCCGAACTTCGAGGCCATGACTCGCTGGGCCGAGCGCGAGGGTCACGACCTGCCCGAGAACCTCGAAGCCCGCTGTCGCGACGAGCGCGTCCAGGCGTGGATCGGCGAGGCCGTCGAGACCGTCAACGAGGACCTCGAGCGCATCGAGACGATCAAGAAGTTCGAAGTCGTGCCCGACGAGTGGACCAGCGAGAACGACCTGTTGACCCCCTCGATGAAGAAGAAACGCCGCAACATCCAGGAGGTCCACGACGACGCCATCGAGCGGATCTACGCCGAAGAGGAGTGAGACGCGAATTCGCTGGAAAATCTCTGACGCCGACCGTGACGCGACGGGATTCCCCCTCGACCGAACAGTAAGCTGTCATCACAAGACTTACTTTCCGACTGGAAGTTTCGGTCGGTGAATGGCCTGGTCCCTGCTCACCCCCGCTCGCCGGGACGTGTTGATCGTCGTCGCTGGCCTTCTCCTGCTCATGGGGCCGCTATGGGCCGCGATGCTGGCGCCGCCGCTGGCCGACCACCGGTACGACCGCGAGCGCGTCGTCGCCGAAAACGGGACGATCCGGTTTGCGGGCGAGTACCCCGGGAGGGCGATGCCGCTCAGCGAGGACCTCGCGTGTGCAAACCGGGACTATTTCGAGGGATACCCGGACCGCGGGTGTTTCGTCGAGCGATATCTCGCTCGGAACAACACTATCCGGACGAACGTCACGTACGACGAGGTCGACTGGCAGGGCTTCTACGATCGGTACGAGTACGCGCTGGTGAACGGGTCCGTCTACGAACCGGCGTACGACAAGCGCCAGCTGGACCGGCCACGGCCTGACAGTCTCGCGCGCTTTTTCCTGACCGTCCGACCAGTTCGGGCGTCGAACGCGCTGGCGAACATCTCCGTCGCCGCCGAGGACGTCCCGGACCCCGTCGCGAGGGCCGCTCGGACCGGCGAAGCGACCACTGTCGACGCCGTCACCGTTCCCGAGACGCCGATACGACTGGAGAACGGGAGTTACTATCGCGTTGCCGAATCACGATTCCGGGAGGATCCTGCCCGTTCGACGCCGGTCGTTATCGGACTGAATCTCCTCCGCTATCTTGCGCCGCTAGTCGGCCTGTTCCTGCCGGTCCGGGCCGTCCGCCAGTTCGACCTCGTCCACGCGAGCGAACGTGAGTGACTCCGGGAGACAGTGACTGTATTTGCGGACCCAACCGCAACCGCAAGTGATCCTGGGAGCAGGAACCCCTCGACGCGCTCTCGGTCGCTGTCTCCGAAGATTTCCGGGATCGAGACAGAGCGAAGCTCTCTCGAACCAAGCGAGATATTCGCGCTCTCCGCACCGCCCGCTCACGGAAGCGCCGTTCGCTTCGAGGCGCAAGCGCCTCGCACGCCTCCCCTTCCAGTCAGCCGTAATGGGTTTGTGACGTCGAGCGCTCGCCGGTTGAACGCCGAATCGTCCGGTGCTACGTTCCACGTCGAATCGGCTGATGCCACGTTCCACGCCGAATCGGCCTGTGCGACCTTCCACGTCGAATCGGCCTGTGCAATATTATTTTCCTGGTGGACTGAAAGGGCGAGGACCGCTCGCGCTCGTCTAGTCGCCTCCGGGACCACTATCCGCGCGGGCGGTGCCGAGAGCGCGGATATGTCCCGGAGCGACCGCGAGCGGGCCGAGGGCTTTCAGCGCTCATGATCGACGGCGGGTGCGGTGCCGTCTGCGGATACGGTCGCAGTTGCTGTGATTCGTAGCGAGCGGGCCGAGGGCTTTCGACTCTCACGTCCGAGTACGGTCACGACCCAACAGCCACCAGTTCGACCTGTCCGACTCACTCGACGACCAGGGCCGCGCCGCAACACGACGACTGGTACTCCTCTGCGCGAGAGACGGTCTTGCAGTCCCGATAGCGGCGCGCGACGACGCCGTCGCAGGACCGACACCGGAGCACGTACTTCGGGTCCGTGAACGTCTCGCAGCGGACCTCGGTGTCAAGTTCCGCCGCCCGCGATTTGAACGCCGACCCGTGGCCGGTGGTCCCGCTGTGCTGGTACTGCTCCAGGTGGATCAGTTCGTGGCGGAGTATCGACTCCCACTCCGCGCGGTCGAAGGCTTCGAAGGCGTCCCACGTCAGCGAGAGCGTCGCCGGGAACGGGCGACCGTCGGCGTCGCGTCCGTCGACGGTCCGGGCGCTGTCCCAGTCCAGCGCCGTACCCACTTCCGCACCCTCGATCTTCGGTCGCTTGACGGCGGCCGCGCGGCGTTTCGCCCGCGTCGAAACCTCCCACTCCACGAGGTCGAAACGCACGTCGACGAACCGATCGCGGCGGACCTCGCGGCAGTACGCCCGCGACCACGCCACGAGGTCGTCGTGCGTGGCGATCCCGTCGTAGGCGGGCGCAGTCATGCGAGCGACGTGGTACCGCCGGGGCTTGAATCTCCCGCACGCGCGTCGGTCCGTCCGGCTGGAGGCCGCCAGTCCCAGTCACGCGCTGGAAAAGGACCCCCAACATCGTGGTACGAGTCATTTGTCTGCCGAGTTCCTAGAGGCTGTGTGACCAGAGACATCGCGATGGAAGTCGTCGAGGCAGTCGCCGACGCGGAAGGCGTCGATCCGGTCGACCTCGACGTCGTGGTCGGGGAGCACGTCGACCTGGACGCCCTCTCGCAACTCGCGAACCACGACGGCACCGCGTGGACGTTCACGTTCGAACTCCCCGCCTACGAGGTGACCGTCACGGACGACGGAACGGTGCTGGTCGACGACCGGCCCGCACAGGAGTCGATGCGGGCCTGAGACCCCGCGGCGCAGTTCGTCGTCGTGATCTCGACTCAGTTCGTCGTCGTGATCTCGACCACGTCGCGGTGGCCGAGTTCGCGGTCCGCGCCGACCTGCCGGCCCGAGCGCACGTCCGTCGCGTGGAGGAACCCCTCACCGATGTCCGTGTGCAGGAAGTAGGCGAAGTCCTCGGCCGTCGACCCGTCCGGGAGGACGAAACAGTCCTGGAGGAAGGTGCCGTCGTCCTGTGGCTGCTCGGCGCCGGGGAAGACGGCGATGGCGTCGAGCACGTCGAACAGCGCCCGTTCGAGGACTCGCTGGACGCCCGTCCCGCCGTACTCGTCGACGAATTCGCCGATGGCGTCGAGACCCGCTTCCTGCTCCTCGCTCACATCGCCGACCAGCTCGAACTCCGTGTCGCCCGGGCGGTAGTCGACGACACCGTTCTCGCTCGCAGTCTTGAGCGCCTTCTCGGCGTGGGCCGAGACCGGAACGAAGGTGAGGTGGTCGTAGTCGGAATCGCTCGCGATCGCCTCGAAGTTCGCCTGCGCCTCGGGTTTGTCCATCTTGTTCGCGGCGACCACCATCGGCTTCGTCCGCATCCGGATCTCGCGAGCCAGCGCCTCACGGTCACCTTCGTCCCACTCGTCAGGGTCGAGTTCGAGATTCTGCGAGAGCAGGACCTGTTTGATCTCCTCGTCGGAGATACCGAAGGCGCTCATCTGCTCGGCGAGGTCGACCTCGATGTCTCGCTCCTCGCCGTGATAGCCCGAACGGTAGCGCTCGATGCCCTTCTCGAGGATGTCGAGGTACCACATGTCCAGTTCTTCCTCGAGAAAGTCGATGTCCTCGCGGGGGTCGTGACCCTCCGTGACCTCGCCCTCCATGTCCGTCTCGCCGGCGAAGTCGACGACGTGGACGAGCACGTCCGTCTCGTTCAGGTCCGAGAGGAACTGATTGCCGAGGCCGCGGCCCTCGTGGGCGCCGGGGATGAGGCCGGCGACGTCGACCAGTTTGGTCGGGACGAACCGGACGCCGCTGTCGCAGTAGCCGTGGTTCGGGGTGCAGGAGTGGTCGAACTCCGGCGCCGCGCAGTCGACGCGGACGTACGCCTCGCCGACGCTCGGGTCGATAGTCGTGAACGGGTAGGCGCCCTCCGGCACGTCGTTCATCGTCGCCGCGTTGAACAGCGTCGACTTCCCCACCGAGGGCTTGCCGACGAGACCGATGCGATAGCTCATTACCACTCCGTTCCCGAGCGCGGGCTAAAGGGTTTCCAATCCGGCACGTCCGATCGGCCGTTCTCGCCCGCATCGAGTGCCCTGTGACCGATTCACAGATCTCACATCGAGTGAGAGACACTGACACGCTCTCGATGACCCGCGCCACCGGGAAGGGGGCCCGAACGGTGATCAACTACTAGTATCGAGGCGCAGTATCCGACACCGAGATGGCGAAACCCCCGGAACTGGTCCGCAAGCGAGACGGTGACCTCCGCGTCGACGCGTCGTTCCCGAGCGGTCGCTACACGTTCACGCTTCGCCGCGGAGCGGTCGACCTGCTGACCGAACTGGGCTACGGCTCCGGCGACGTCGTGCCGTGGTACCTGTTCAAATCGCTGGCCATCGTCGGCGACGTCCAGTTGCCGAACACCTCCGGCCCAATCGCCGACGACCTCGCTGCGCCGGACACGCTGGCGACGATGGACGACGCCGAGGCGGCTGCCCTCGCGAGGTATCTCGAACGATGCGCCGTCGACAGTCGGGACCGGGAGCGCTTCGAGGACGTGATCGCGTGGTCGGCGCTGGACGACCACCTCTCGCTCGACGACCTGGATTCGACCGAGAGACGACACAGAGCGACCGCTGCTGCGACGGCCGATACCGAGACCGACGCGTCGCTCGACCGCGAGACCGCGGACGAGTCGGTCGCCGACAGGAGCGAGTCGGTCGCCGACAGGGGCGAGTCGGTCCCGGACAGGGACCGCGACGCCTCGACCGCCGACCGGGACCCCGACGCCTCGATCCTGCACGTCGGGAAGACGACGCTCGGCCGGCGGAACATGGGCCGCGAGGCCCGCACGTCCGATTACCTCGACGCCTTCTCGCAGGCGATCGATATCGCCATCGACCGGGAGGTCGACGCCGTCGTACACACGGGGCGCCTGTTCCAGCGGGGCTCCCCTGACCGGGAGACCGTCTCCGGACTCCAGACGGAACTCGCACGGCTCCGGGACGAAGCCATTCCGTTCTATCTCGTCTGCGGACCCAAGGAAGTCGACTGTCGCTCGACAGTCCTGCGGAGTCTGATGACCAGCGGCCTGCTCACGCTGATCGGCAGCGAGACCGTCGACATCGGCGACGGCGTCACGCTGGTCGGCGTCGACGCGGACGGGGACCCGGAGCGGGTTCTGGAAGGGGTCAGCGCCGACGGTCCGGCGGACGGCGACAGCCTGCTGGTCGCCTGTGGCGACCTCGGTCTGGCGGATCCCAGCGCGACGGCGGTCGAGGCAATCGCCGACCGGTCGCCGACGCGACCGGCGGCGGTCCTCGCGGGCAAGCGCACCGACGCCGTCGGAGACGACCGCCATCAGACGCGACTGCTCGACCCCGGCAGCGTCGAACACGTCCTCTCGAAGTCGACGGTCGGCGCGGACCCGCCGGCCCGCGGCGTCAACGAGTACGCGGTCGCCGACGGCGGCGTGTGGGTGACTCGCCACGAACTCGACGCGCGCCCGTTCAGCGCCTTCGAACTGGACGTCACGGGGTCGACGACGCTCGATTCGATCCGGGAGCGGGTCTCGCAGTACGACCTGGACGACCGGGCCGTCCTGGCCGTGCTGACCGGGTCGGGTCCGGATGCGGCCGAGCCGTCCAGGGAGGCCGTCCAGTCGCTGCTCGCCGACCGGGCGTACTGCGCCCGCGTCTATGACGACCGCTCCGTGCCCGAAGAGGCCGATGAGACGAGGCGGGAGTCGACGCCCGACGCGGAGGCCGACTCCCGATCCGACAGGGCGGGCGACGTCGAGCGCTCGAGCGACACCGAGCACTCGACCGACACCGAACAGCCACCCTCGGTCGTGCAGGACCTCGCTGCGATCGTCTCGGAACTGGAGGCGATGGACCCCGGTGACTTCTCACAACTTGAGACGGCGGCGCTGGCGGACTGCTACGCCGTGCTCTCGAAGGCGAAATCGGCCGTCGAGGACGACCGGACGGCCGCGCGCGACGAACTGACGTCGCGCGTCGACCCCGACGAGACGGTCGCCGGGTCCGTCGGCGCAGTGAGCGGGGCGAAACAGCGACAGCGGTCTCTGCGGGACGCAGAGACCGTCGAGTCGGTGCTCCGCGAACACGGCGTCCCGGTCGAGCGCGTCACGACCGAGACGATCGACCCGGACCGGGTGGACGAACTCCTCGCGAGCGAGGCGACCGGGATCGACGAATCGGACGTGTTCGAGGTCACCGAAATCGAGTACGTCCGCCGCCGGGAGTTCGACCCGGACGCCGGCACGTCCAAGGTCTACCTGGGGTCGGGAGCGGAGGCGGCGTTCGGCGGGTGGATCCCGGTCGAACAGCCCGTGGTCGAGGGCGAGATCGTCCCGCTGGTGACCGCTAACGAGGTCGGCGACGACGAGGGGATCTCGATGAACTTCGGCAGCGGCGTGTCGATCGGTGGCTGGCACAGCGTCGACGCGGACGTCGTGCGAGACCGGATCGTCCCGCTGATCGAGGACCACCGCGTCCCAGACGAAGACGACTGAGCGAGCACGGATCGGCATCGTCGTGCGCCGCCCAGTCGTGCGTCCGTTCGGCTACAGCCCGGTCGGGTGGTCGACGAATGTCGTCTCCAGGCCCCACTCCGCGGCGAGGTCCTGCAGGGCACGCACGCCGAAGGTTTCGGTCGCGTAGTGGCCGGCGAGGTAGACGTTGAGGCCGGCCTCGCGGGCCTCGTGGTAGAGCCGGTGTTTCCCCTCGCCGATGACGAACGCGTCGGCGCCGCTCTCGACGGCCTCGTCGAGCCAGTCAGCGCCCGCGCCGGTCACGATGGCCACGTCCTCGACCGTCTCGGGGCCGGAGTCGAGCACCGTCACCGGCCGCCCGCCCGTGTCGAGGTCGGCAGCCAGTGTCTCCGCCAGTTCGTCGCGGGCTGCGGGCTCGGGCAGGTGGCCGCGCTGACCGATGTGGACGGGGCCGAGTTCGCCGAACGGCTCGCGCCCTTCGAGGCCGAGCGCGTCGGCGACGCCAGCCGCGTTGCCGAGTTCCTGGTGCCCGTCGAGCGGGAGATGCGCGGCATAGAGCGCGACGTCGTTCTCGACGAGCGGAGCGATCCGGCCGTACTGGCGGCCGGTCACGCGCTCGATCCCGCCGAAGGAGACGCCGTGGTGGACGACGAGCAGGTCGGCGTCGCGGTCCGCCGCGGCCTCGGCCGTGGCCGCGACGCCGTCGACGGCGAACGCGACCGTCTCGACGGGTTTCTCGTCGGGCCCGACCTGGAGGCCGTTCGCGCTCGCGTCGACGTCGGCGTACTCCCCGAGCGCGAGTCTGTCGTCGAACCGCTCGCAGATCGTGGTGAGGTCCATACCCGGCGCTTCGCTCGTCGGGGTCGTAGTGGTTGCGGGTCGCTCGCGGACGGGGGTGGGTCGCTCGCGGGCAACGGCAGGTCGGGATGGGGAGAGAAGAGGGCCGCTACAGTTCGCCGCCGACGAGCTGGCCGTCCTCCTCGTGGATGAGCTCGTGCTGGACGGCCAGGTCGAGCACCTTCTCGCAGTCCTCCCGGGAGATCTGGTAGGCGCTCGCGGCGACGGTGACGAACTCCTCCTTGTCGACCGGGAACTCCCGATTCTCGAGCAGCCGCATCACCTTCGTGTTCTCCAGGCGCGACATCGAGACGTCCGGCGTGGGCTCGCCACTTCCACCGCTGCCGCTGCCGCCACTGTCGCCCCCACCGCCGCTGTCGCCGTTCCCGCCGGTCGCCTCGTCACTGTCACCCTCGCTAGCGTCGCGCCCGCCGTTCTCACCGCTCTCGTCGCCGGACTCCGCCGCCGTGGACGAGCTCTCACCGCCGGACTCGTCCGCGCTCGCGGATCCGCTCGTTCCGTTTCGCTGTTCGTCCTCGCGGCGCCAGCCCGCCCCGCGAGAGTCGCTGTACTTGCGCTTTTTCTCTTCGGAGTCGTCCCGGAGCGTCGGGCTCGTGGGACCACCGTCGTCGTCGCGGCGGAACCCGGCGCCCCGCGATTCGGTGTACTTGCGCTCCTTTCGCTCCGAATCGTCGTCGGTCGCGGTGTCGTCCGCGGCGTCGTCGCTCGATTCGGCGCGCTCGACCGACGCTCCGTCGGTGTCGGATTCGGCCGACGCGTCGTCGCCGACCGACTGGAGCACGTCCTCGTCGTCGCCGAGTGTCGTTTCGAGCGAGTCGTCCGCGGCGGCGTCGCTCCGGTCGGTGGCGGGAGCGGCCTCAGAGCCGGTACCGGAAGCGACGTCGCGTTCGACGGCGCCGACGACCGATTCGAAGACGGCGTCGAGTTTCCGGGCGCAGGTGTCACAGAGCACGACCGTCTGGTCGGGGTCCCCGGTCCGGAGTCGGTCGGGGACGACCGGGTACTCGTCCAGCGAGGCGTCGAGCGCAGTACTACAGAAGTAACACGAGGACAGCGTGTCCATGTCCACCCGCACGCGAGCGACCGACGTAAAACGGTCGGTGACGGGGCCGGTCCCGCGCCGGGATCCGAACCCGGCGAGAGCCGCGAGCGTCGGCCCCGCTCACGCGTCGGCGTGGTCGTAGACGAACCGTCTGAGGAGTTTCGCCGCGAGCACGGCCGCCTGCCCGTCGTCGCGGTCGTTCACCTCGACGACGTCGAACCCCTCAGCGTGGGGGGCGACCCGTCGGACCAGGTCTCGCCCCTCCCGCGGCGTCAGCCCGAACGGCTCCTTCGTGCCGGCCCCCGGCGCGTAGCCGGGGTCGAAGCCGTCGATATCGACGCTCAGATAGACGGATTCGTCCGCATCGAATCCGGGGGTCCAGTCGCCCGCGTTCTCGGGGGCGACGACGGTCACGTCGGCCTCGCCCGCACGCTCCCACTCGGCTTCGCTGCCGGTGCGCGCGCCGACGACGACGGCGCGGTCGGCGACGTCGAGGGCGTGGCGGGTCACCGTCGCGTGACTCAGCGGGTCGCCGGCGTAGGACTCCCGCAGGTCGAGGTGGGCGTCGAGACAGACGAACACGTCGGGGTCGACGGCGCGGACGCCCGCCACGGTGACGGTGTGCTCGCCGCCGACCACCAGCGGAACTGCACCGTCCTCGCGAGCGTCGGCGAGCGTCCCTTCGAGGAAGGTGAGGTACTCGTCAGTGTCGGCGGTCGGCCCGAAATCGCCGCGGTCGGCGACGGCGAGGTCGGTGAAGCGACTGTCGGTATGGTGGTCGTAGTCATCGAAAGCGGCGGCGTAGCGGCGGACCCGATCCGGACCGAATCGCGCGCCGGGTTCGAAGGAAGTGGAGGCGTCGAGCGGCGCGCCCACGAGAACATACGCCGCGTCGTCCGGATCGGCGTCCGCGCCGGGGAACATCAGACGATCTTGCGCTGGGACTCCATCTCAAGGTACTCGATCTCGTCGTCGGGCGACAGCGAGACGTCCTCGGGCAGCGCGATCGTGAAGGTGTCGAACGTCTCCAGGTCCATGACCTGGGCCTCGTCGCCGTCGACGGAGACGACCTGTCCCTGCTTGCGGTTGATGATCGGGACGCGGATCTTGGCGTCGACGGGCTGGGAGAGGTTTCGCTTCTTCCCGTCGAAGACGCCCGTGGCTTCGACGCGTGCCTTCGCGCTGCCGTGCTTGCCCGGTTTCGCCGTACTGTACGCGTAGATCTTGCAGGCCACGTCGTCGATCATGACGTAGCTCCCCTCGTCGAGGTCGCGCACTTCGACCTGCTTCGTTGCCATACCGCGCCGTTATCGAGCGACCGGTATAAACCGTTTGGAACGCGCCTGACGCCCCGGTTCCGGGCGCCGCGTGCGCTCCGAACCGTCACCCGCTCCTCCGGACCGTCACCCGTTCGCCTCGACCACCGCACCGATCCGGTCCAGCCCGGCCCGAAGCGTCGCCGTCTCGACGCCGAAACCCACCCTGACGTACCCCGGCCGAACGAACGTCTCGCCGGGGACGACCACGACTCCCTCCTCAACGAGTCTGAGCGCGAACGCTTCCCCCGACTCGAACCCTTCGGGCACCGAGACGAAGCCCGTCACGCCGACCGGTGAGTGCCAGTCGAGGCCGTGTGCCGCGACGAACGAGTCGAGCATCGCGCGGTTCTCATTGGCGTGTGCGCGATTCTCGGCCAGCAGTTCGGGTTCGCGGGCGAGCGCCTGTCCCGCGACGTGCTGTCCGACCGCGGGCGCCGCGATGGTCGTGTAGTCCTTCCGGCGCCACGCCGCATCGACGACCGACTCGTGTCCCGCCAGCCAGCCGATCCGCAACCCCGGCAGGCCCCACCCCTTCGAGAGCCCGCAGGTGCTGATCCCCCGCTCGCCCATGCTCGCGACCGGGTCGACGCGCTCGTCGGGCGGCGCGAGCGGGCGGTACACCTCGTCACAGAGCAGGTGCGCGTCAGCGTCGGCGGCGATCTCGTACACCTCCTCGATGGTGGACTGGGGGTGGTAGTTCCCGGTCGGGTTGTTCGGGTTGTTCACCACGACGAGGTCGGTGTCGGGCCGGACCGCGTCGGCGACGGCGTCCGGGTCGAGCGTCCAGTCGGGCGCGGCGAGTTCGACGCGGGTCACCTCGCCGATAGCCGCCGGGAGCGAGTGTAGCGACTGGTAGGTCGGCGTCACGACGACGGCGTGCCCGTCGCGGTCGAGCACGGAGAGCGCGGCGAGCAGGTTCGCCTCCTGGGTCCCGCAGGTGACCAGCACCTCGTCGGCCGAGCGGTCGTAGCGCGCGCCGATGGACCGGCGCAGATCCGAGTCGCCGTTCGTCGGGACGACGTAGCCGAGCGTTCCGGGGTCGAGGTCGAACCGGTCGGCGGCCAGCGGGCGGACGCCGCTGTCGCCGAGGTTCACTTCGGCGTCGTGTTCGTGTCGCGCGAGCCACCGCTCGAGCGCGAACGGCTCGATGTCCATGCAGGGGCGTGGGCCGCGAGCGGGAAAAACGTGGACCGCAGCGACTGCGAGGTGACCCGTGCCGCCGGTCAGTCCTCGCGGCGCTCGCGCATGCTCTGGCGGGTGAACTGCGGCTGGGCGCGGATGCCCCGGCGCTTCCGGTAGGAGTAGACCAGCAGGAACGTGACGACGGCGGTGAACCCGGCGGTCACGGCGGCGGCGAGCTGTTCCTCGACGGCGTACAGGAACGACGTCGAGAGAACGCCGCTGGCGAGGACGAGCCCGTAGATGAGCCGCCGGGTGAACCGCCCGAGGAGGTTCTGCGAGTCGCGCAGGTCCACCTCGATCTGCAGGTCCTCGTTGCCGGCGAGCGTCAGCACCTCCTCCAGTTTCGGGGGGATCCGGACCGCCGAGCGGCCGGCGTCGGAGAACTCGGTCGCGCGGTCGCGGACGTACTCGCGGGCGGTGTCGGCGAGATACCCCTGCTCGCGCAGGTAGGTCGTCGCGACGTCGATGAAGTCGAAGTCCCCGTCGAGGGTGACACAGACACCTTCGACGACGGTGGCCACCCGCAAGACGAGCGCGAGGTTCGCGGGCAGGCGGAAGGGGAAGTCGTAGATGGTGTCCTCGACCTGCTGGACGATCTGCTGGACGCGGTACTGCTCGATGTCCTCGCCGCGGGCGTCGGCGATAGCCAGTTCGAGGACCTCGCTCATCACCTTCCGGTCGGCGGTAGGGGAGAGCGTCCCCATCTCGACGAGCGTGTCGAGGATGCCGTCGATGTCCTGTTCGGCGACGGCGACGTAGAAGTCGACGATCTTCTCCTGGATGAACGGGTCGACGTAGCCGCTCATCCCGAAGTCGTAGAAGACGAGCGTCCCGTCGTCCTGGACGGCCAGGTTGCCGGGATGCGGGTCGGCGTGGAAGACGCCGTCCTCGACTATCATCTGGAGGTAGGCCCGCTGGAGCGTCTCGGCCAGTTTCGTCCGGTCGACGGCCAGATCGTCCAGGTCGTCGATGTCGGTGATCTTCGTCCCGGGGACGTACTCCATCGTGAGCACGCGCGACGTCGAGCGATGCGGGTCCGTGCTCGGGATGCGGATCCGGTCGTCGTCCGCGAAGTTGGCCTTGATCTCCTCTAACATCTCGGCCTCGCGGCCGTAGTCCATCTCCTCGCGGATCGTCTTGTCGAACTCGTCGGCGAGCGTCTCCAGCGAGAACGCCCGCGCCTGGCCGACGAAGTACATCAGGATCGGCAGCGACCAGCGGATGACTCGCAGGTCCGCCTCGACCAGGTCCTTGACCCCGGGGCGGCGGACCTTGACCGCGACGGCCCCGTTCTCGGTACGTGCGCGGTACACCTGTCCGAGGCTCGCGCCGCTGATGGCCTCGCGCTCGAAGTCGTCGAACACGTCGTCGACCGGTCCGAGGTCGTCTTCGATGACCTCGCGTGCGGCCGCCCACTCGGCGGGCGGGACGCGGTCCTGCAGTTCCTCGAGTTCGTCGATGTATTCGGGGGGCAGGATGTCCGGCCGCGTCGAGAGGAGCTGGCCGAGTTTGATGAACGTCGGGCCGAGCGTCAGGAGGGTGTCGAGCAGCGTCCGAGCGCGCTTGCGGCGCTGATCGGAGGTGACCCGACGGCTCCGCCCGAAGAAGAGAAACCGGTTGCGGTCTCTGGCGTATGCGAGCAGGAGGGGCAGGAACCGACGGACGACGACCACGAACCGCCAGTACGCGCGTGGGTTCACCAGTGACGTCCTCCTCGACTCACTCGTCGATAGGGACCGTCGTTGCCGGCGTGGCCTCGGCCTTGGGGAGGGTGAGTTCGAGGACGCCGCGTTCGACCGACCCGGTAGCGCCGGCGCCGGTCACGCCCGGCGGCAGCGGCAACTCCACGTCGAGAAAGAGCGAGCGCTCCTCCTCGACGTAGTCGAACTCCGTCGGGACCGACTTCTCGCGCCGGGCCTCGATCGTCAGGCGGTTGCCCTCGACCGTCGCGTCGACCGTCGACGCGCTCGCGCCAGGCAGGTCGATCACGAGGAGATACGCGTCCTCGCTCTCCAGCACATCGGCGAAGACCGCGTCCGGAAGGTCCCGTAACGCGTCACGCAACGTTGACATGTACGGGGGTTAGGATGGGAAGGCGAAAAAGGCCGCGGTCGGTTCTCAGGCGTCGCACGCGCCACACCCCTCCCGGCGTCCGGTCCGTTCCGTGCCACTCTCTGTCACGATCAGCCGTGTCGTCGGGGCCGACACACCGTTTATGCCGGCGGCGTCGAAAGCGAGCACATGAACGACGAGTCCGGACCGGACTGGCGGCCGTCGACGGGAGCGGGCGAACGGGCGGTCGCGGCCGTTCGCGACCGGATCGCCGAAACCGTCGGCACCGTCGAGCGCACCGAGACGCTGCCCGTCGGGACGGCCATCGAGCGACCGCTGGCGAATCCGGTCACCGCGAGGCGACCGCTGCCACACTACGACCGCGCGGCCGTCGATGGGGTTGCGGTCGCCGCCGCGGCGACACGGGACGCGAGCCCGGACCGACCCGTCGAGTTCGGTCTCGCGACCGGCGAGACCCACGACGCCGAGGGCGACGCCGTCCCCGTCGACGCGGGCGACGACCTCCCAGGGGGGACCGACGCCGTGGTCCCGGCCGCGGCCGTCGACCGCGACAGCCCCGCCTTGGAAACCGTCAGCGACACCGACGAACGGGTCTCGGTCACCGCGCCAGTCGAACCGGGGGCGAACGTCGAACCGGCGGGCAGCGAGTTCGAGGCCGGCGAGACGGTCTTCGAGTCCGGCCGACGGCTCCGCCCCTCGGATCCGGCCCTCTGTGTCACGGTGGGGCGGACCCGGGTCGAGGCGGTCCAGCGCCCCGCGGTCGGGATCGTTCCGACGGGCGACGGACTGGTCGCCGGCGACCCCGACCCCGGCGAAGCGGTCGAGACGAACGGCCGGACGCTCTCGGCGCTGGTCGAGCGGTGGGGCGGGAAGGTGACCTACCGCGACGCCGTCGAGACGGACCCGCACGCGCTCCGTGCGGCCGTCGAGCGCGACCTGACGAAAGACCTGCTCGTCACGACCGGCGGGACGGGCGCCGGGTCGCGCGACAGGCTCTACGACGTCCTCGCCGACCTCGGCGAGGTCCACGCTCGGGGTGTCGCGCTCGACCCCGGCGGGACGGCCGGGTTCGCCGTCGTCCGCGAGCGGCCAGTCGTCGTGTTACCGGGCCATCCCGTCGGCTGTCTCGCCGCCGCGCTCGCACTGGCCGGTCCCGCCGTCTCGCGACTCGCGGGCCGCGGCCCGGTCGAGACGTCCACGACGACCGGGCGGCTCACCTCCCGGATCGACAGCGAGCGCGGAACCGAGACGGTGGTGCCGGTCGCCGTAGAGAGGGCGGACGACGAGCTTGACGCGGCGGCACAGACGGTCGAACCGCTCGCGACGCCAGCGACGGCGACGCGGGCGACCGTCGCGCGTGCCGACGGCTGGGTGACCGTGGCTGCCGAGTCAGCGGGCGCGGCCGCCGGCGAAACCGTTACCGTCGCGGCGCCGGAGAGACCGCTATGAGCGAACGCAAGGAGTTCCGCGACCTCGCAGACCCCGACCGCGCCCACGAGGTGGTCGCCGACCTCGACCTCTCGGCGGGCACCGAGCGCGTCCCGATCGACGAGGCGAGCGGCCGCGTCCTCGCAGAGCGGATCGACGCGGCGCTGGACGTGCCGGGGTTCGACCGCGCGGCGATGGACGGCTACGCGGTGCGGGCCCGCGACACCTACGGCGCGGACGCGACCGGCCCGACGCTGGGCGAGACGACCGACGGCGACCCCGTCGTCCTGCCCGTCGTCGGGACCGTCCACGCCGGCGAGACGCCCGACGTGAGCGTCGAACCCGGCGAGGCCGTCGAGATATCGACGGGGGCCGTCATGCCCGAGGGCGCCGACGCGGTCGTGATCGTCGAGCGAACGCGGGAAGTCGGGAACGGTGACGGCGGCGCCGACGACGAGGACGCCGCGGGCGACCGTATCGCCGTCGAGACGGCGGTGACGCCCGGCGAGAACGTCATGCTCGCGGGCGCCGACATCGCCGCCGGCGAGCGCGCGCTCGGGCCCGGCCGACACCTGACGGCCCGCGAGATCGGCCTGCTCTCGGCGCTGGGCGTCGACGAGGTGCCGGTTCGCGCGGCTCCCACAGTTGGGATCGTCTCGACCGGCGACGAACTCGTCCGGCCCGGCGAGGACCTGGACAGTCGCGCCGGCCAGATCTACGACGTGAACACCTACACCGTCGCGTCGGCGGTCGCGGAGGCCGGCGGCGACCCGGCGGTCTACCCCCACGTCGGCGACGACATGGCCGAGATGGAGCGCGTCATCTCCGAGGCCGCCGACGAGTGTGACCTGGTCCTGACCTCGGGGTCGACGAGCGCGAGCGCGGTCGACGTCGTGTATCGCGTCATCGAGGACCGGGGCGAACTGCTGCTCCACGGCGTCGCGATCAAACCGGGCAAGCCGATGCTCGTCGGCCGGATCGGGTCGGCAGCCTACGTCGGCCTGCCGGGCTATCCCGTCTCGGCGCTGACTATCTTCCGCACCTTCGTCGCGCCCGCGCTCCGGGACGCCGCGGGCCTGCCCGAACCCCGGACCGCGAGCGTCTCCGGTCGGATGGCCGTCGACGAACGCACAGAGGAAGGGCGCCGACGGCTGCTCGCAGTCGGACTCGTCGAGGGGAGTGATGCGGGTGCTGACTCCGGGGACGCTGACCCGCTCGTCTACCCGGTCGACAAGGGCAGCGGCGCGACGACGACGCTGACGGAGGCCGACGGCGTCGTCGACGTGCCCGCCGACACGAACGCGCTCACCGCGGGCGAGCGGGTCACCGTCGAACTGTTCTCGCCGGACGTGCGGCCGCCGACGCTGCTCGGCGTCGGCGAGGACGACCCCGCGCTCTCGCGGATCCTCGACCGCCTCGACCGACCCAGATACCTCGCCCGCGGCACTCGCGGCGGCCTGCGCCAGTTACGTGAGGGCGTGCCAGACGTGGCCGTCGTCGCCGGCCCGCTGGACGAGGCGGTCACAGTCGACGGAGACGGCACCGCCGCCGGCCGCTCACCGGTTGACCTGGGCGGATGGAGCCGCGAGTGGGGGCTGGTCGTCCCGGCCGACAACCCCCAGGACGTGACCGGTCTCGCGGACCTGGTCGACCGGGACCTGGCGTTCGTCAACCGCGGGACGGACTCTGGGCTGCGGACGAGCCTGAGCAACGCGCTGGCGGATCTTGCCGAGAAGCGCGGCGTCGACCGGCACGTCGTCACCGACGCCGTCGCCGGCTTCGACCTGAACGCCCGCGCTTTCGAGAGCCCCGCGCGGGCCGTAGCCGCCGGCAAGGCCGACGCGGGCCTCGGCCTGCGCGCCACCGCCACCAAACTCGACCTGGGGTTCGTCTCCCTCGGCAGCCAGTCCGTCCGCGTCCTCGCCAATCCCGACCGGACCGAGAAGGCGAGCGTCCGGACGCTCGAGGACCTGCTCGCGAGAGCCCTCGACGAGTTCGCGGACCTGGACGGCTACGAACGCGACTGAGTCGCCACGGACGGCGTCGCTCACAGAACCCGACTGTCGCGTGTGGAGGCCGACAGTCGCGCGGTCACTCGCAGACGACGTGGACGGTCCGTTCTCGCGGGCCGTCGCACTCGACGAACAGGACCGACTGCCAGGTGCCGAGGTCGAGCGCGCCGTCCGAGACGGGGACGGTGACGTGTTCTCCGAGCAGGGTCGCGCGGACGTGGGCGTCGGCGTTGTCGTCGATCTCGTCGTGGCGCCACCCGTCGTCGGGGACGAGCGAGGCGAGCGCGTTCTCGATGTCGGCCATGAGCCGTCGCTCTGCCTCCTGGACCACCACGCCGGCGGTCGTGTGCGCGGCGAAGACGGTACAGGTACCGCTGGCGTCCGCCGGGAGCGCGTCCGCGACCTCGGCGGTGATATCGCGGGTCTCGAGACGGCGCCCCGTCGAGACGGTGAACGTGTCGGTCACGCGAGTCACCTCGGCTCGCGGCGCCAAATCGCTACCGACCGTCCGTCGTCGGTCTCCGGTAATTCCGTCCTACCGGGTCGGCCGAACGCTGTCCGGAGAGGGGGCGAGGGCCGGAACCGCTATGCTGCCAGCGCGCCGAAGGCGGGGCATGAGACGGAGCGTCGAGCGCCACGAGGTGATCGTGGTGGGGGTCGGTGGCGTCGGGAGCGCGGCGACCTATCATCTGGCGCGACGGGGGGCCGACGTGGTCGGGATCGAACGCTTCGACGTGCCACACGCGAAGGGGTCCTCACACGGGCGGACGCGGCTCGCCCAGCGCGCGCTCGACCTCGACCCGGCGACTGCGACGCTGGCCGACCGGGCGCGGGACCTCTGGCGCGACCTCGAAGCGACCACCGGCCGCGACCTCGTGACCGAGACGGGGTCGCTGGCGGTCGGCCCAACCGGCGAGGACCCGGTCGCCAGCGCGCGCCGGGCCTGCGAGCGCCACGGCCTCGCGTTCGAAGCTATGACCGGTGGGGACTGTGCCGACCGCTTCCCGGTCTACGACTTCCCCGCCGAGTGCGAGGTCGTCTATCAGCCTGAGGGAGCGGTCCTGGCCGCCGAACGAGGCGTCGTGGCCCACGTCGCGGCGGCCATCGACGCAGGCGCGACAGTGCGAGCGCGCGAACGCGTCTGTGACTGGAGCGCGAGCGAGAGCGGCGTCCGCGTCGAGACCGACCGGGACGTCTACGCGGCCGAGTCGCTCGTCGTCGCCGCGGGCGGCTGGGCCGCCGAGGCCGTCGACGCCCTCTCGGGGGTCGTCGAACCGCAGCGCCACGCGACGGCGTGGTTCGGGCCGAGCGGGAGTCCCGATGGTCCGGGTCGCGCCGCGGTTGCGGGACTCGATCCGGCCGAGCGCCCGCCGGCGTTCGTCGCGAAGGTCGACGGCGAGGACTACTACGGCGTCCCGGGGATCGACTTGCCGGGGCTGAAAGTCGGTCGCGGCGACTTCCGGCCGACGGCGCCCGACGACGTGGTCGAACCGACACAGGCCGACGAGCGACCGCTTCGCGCGTTCGCCGAGTCACACGTCCCCGGTGCGGCCGGCGCGCCGCTGCGCCTCACCACCGGGATGGTCACCACCACGCCGGACATGCAGTTCGTCCTCGACACGCTGCCGGACACCGGCCGGGTCGCGGTCGCCGCCGGCCTCTCCGGACGCGGCTACAAGTTCGCGCCCGTCATCGGGGAGGTGCTCGCCGACCTCGCGCTCGACGGCGCGACCGACCACGACTGCTCGGCCTACGCGCTCTCGCGATTCGAGTGAACGTCCCGCTCCGTTCGCCACTGCCCCCACACTCCCGATCCGTCTCCGCCGCGCCGGCTCGCGGTGGACCCGACGCGTTCGGTCTCGCACGATGACAATCTATTTAATCTGCAATTACCGATACTAGAGGGAATTCCCGGCCCGTACGGTCGAGGAGGCGTCCGTCCGGGTCGGAGCAGTCGGCAGAGGGGCGGGCTGGGACCGCGGGCCAGCCCGTTCGATCAGGGTGACAGAGCGTGTATGGGGTGTCCACTACCGACGCGGCGAGGCAGGACGGGCCGGGAGCCCGTCGGCCGTCGATAGTAAGTCCGCCGAGTCCCCCGCCCGAGCGGACGACGGGAGGTGCCCGCGATGGCCGCTGACGCCGCGGGTGAGGAGGTGCCAGCCGAGGAGGACGGGTGGGACCGCCGGCGCGTGTTCCTGTTGCTGGTCGTCGTCTTCCTGGTTCTGGTCGGTGGCGGTGTCGGGACGTTCGTGCTGGACAGCACCGGCGACAGTTCGCCGGGGGTCCAGACGCCCGACGGAGCGCCCGACGGCACACCGACGCTGACGCCGCCGGACCCGACGACGCCGAACGACGCGGGGAACGTCACCTTCGAGTTCGTCGACAGCGCGACGCTGATGCAAGCGGGGAACGTCGTGCCCGGGCAGTCCGGAGCGAGCGAACGGGCGGTCCGCAACGCCGGTACGATGGCGGCTGACCTGGCCGTGATCAACGTCACCGTCACCGACCGGGAGAACGGGCTCACGGACCCCGAGGCCGCAGTCGACGACTCGCCGGGCGAGGGGGAGCTCTCGGAACACCTGCTGGTTCGGCTCACGGTGACCTACGCGGACGGCGAGACGGCGACGGTGTTCGGCGGCGACGAGTTCGTCCCGCTCGCGGACGTGACCGCGACCAACGAGTCGATCGGCTCCGGGATCGAGGCGGACGCGACGGCGACGCTCACCTTCGAGTATCGGGTCGCCGAAGCGGCCGGCAACGAGATCCAGAGCGACACCGTCGCGTTCGACGTCGGGTTCCAGCTACGAGCGCCCGAGGGCGAGAGCTGACCGTCGTTGAGACATCGGGACCGCCGGTCACGCGAACGTAAAGAGGATACTGAGGTTGTGCAGCGTCGTGTACAGGCCGACGACTGCGAGCAAGACGGGCGGGCCGTAGAACATCAGCCGGTCGTTGTCGCCCTTGCCGGCCCAGATGCTGATACCGATACACGCGTAGAGAACGAGCAGTTTCAGGGCGAGAAAGCCGCCGCCACCGAAGGCCATGATCGCCTCGCGGATGACCGGGTTGGCCTCGGTCGTGAGTTCGCTGAACCACACAAGCGCGATCGTCGTGACCACGTCCCCGACGCCGTATGTCGCCGCCGCTAACAGCCACACCCGCGAGAACGACACTTCCGAGAAGGGTGAGTCCTCGAAGTGAAGCCAGTTCTCGTCTGCCGTTGCCATCGCGAGATTGTAATCGTCGAGAGAAGATATATCCACGCCCGCGAGAATCTAATTTGATAACTGCGATCCAATTCGACCACTTCGAAATTATGTAGGCGAGGCAGTCGCCCCTACACGAACGCGCTAATCACAGGTGGGCTGACCGGTGGTCTGGCCGTTTATACTCGCCTCAGGGCTGCATGAGGCCCCGGACAGATCAATGACGCCACCGTTCGCAGTAAGTACTATCTGATTTTCCGCGGTTAACTTCGCGTTCGTCAGGTCGATGTCTCCACCGTTGGCTTGTATATAAATCGATTTATCCGATTTGATATTCGCGCCCGACAGATCAATATCTCCGTTACCGTTGAGAGTTATCGGAAGATCTCTGGTCGTAACTATCTTCTCATCAGAATAGTCAATACTACCCCTGCCGTTCTGGGTAAAGTCGCTATAATCGTAGGTTTCCTCGCCCTCATCGTACTCACCATCACCATCTGCATCATTCCAGGCGACGGCATCATCAGGCGGTGTGCCTCCCCCAAAATCAGTTGCTGCCGAGATCGATGCCGATGCAGTCTCGGAATCTGTAAAGTATGCGTGCGTTGTTGCTACTGTTGCGCCTGCTGCGACAATTGCGGCGAACAGTAGTATGAGGGCCAGCATAACGAATCCCCATTTCTCCGTCACGTCTGTTCACCTCCGGAGTCAGACGGGTCCGGGTCCTGACTCACAGCGCTCTGATACAGCGCCCAGACCTCGGAAACTACTAGCAATACGGCGGGAATCACCACGAGCGCGGCGAGCCCCAGCTGTGTGCCAGCAAAGGCGACGACGTAGCCGGCGTACGGGACGTGAAAGCTGACACGCCCGACCACCCGTGACGGCGAGACGAGCCCCGGGTCGGGGTCCTCGTTCGCGTCCCCTTTGGTGCGGAAGCGTCGCTCGCCGTCCTCCTCGACGACCGCCACGACGCGGTGGGTGACGCGGTTCGAGTCGCCGCCCCCACTCCGGTACGTTATCACGTCGTCGGTCGAAATGTCCGCCGCCGACACGTCGTTGACGTAGACGACCGAGCCCGCGCCGATCGCCGGGGACATGCTGTCCGACTGGACGACGTAGCTGTGGTCCGCACCCACGACCTGCGGCACGGCGATGCTGACGAACAGGAAGACCACCGCCGCGACCAGAAGTAGCCCCAGCACGTTTCTGATGCGTCGCCAGTCGACCGACTCTACCGCCGGCAATCGGTCGCTCATCGCTGCCCACTCCCCGAGGCGTGTCCGGCCTGACTACCGACTGTCAGCATGCTACCGAGAGGTCGTCGCCGGGTGAATTCGATATCTCCGTTTGTCATGGATACTCCGACTGGAACGGCGGTAGCGACGGGGAGCGGAGCGACTCACCGCGGTGTCGACGTCCAGAGTGCCGGGGCGGTCAGTCCGCGCTGGGCTGTTCGGCGTCGAAGGTGACGCTGAGCGAGACGCCGTCTGCCTGATAGGCGTTCCCCGCACCCGAATCGAACGTGACAGCCAGTTCCAGTCCGACGGTCTGACCCGGCGAGATTTCGCCGTACGCGTCGTCCAGCGACAGGCCGGCCAGGTCGTCGAGCGTCGAGACGCCTTCCGCGCTCGTGAGGTCCGTGTCGCTGGCTCCGTCGATCGTGAGATTCGCCGTATCGACGTTCAGCTGGCTGGCGAACTGGCTGGCCGTCTGGTCGGTACTGTTGCTCGGTTCCGTGGGTTCGCTCGGCTCACCGATCGACGCGCTGAAGTCGACCTCTGCCGGGTCGACTGTGCTACTGTTTTCGTACGTCGCCTGGATCGTTGTCGTCCCGCTGCCGGGGATCGAATCACCGGGAACGATGTCACTGGCGGTGAACACGGCGTTTGACGGGCTCGAGAGACTCAGTGTCCCTGCGGATATCGTGTTGCCGGTACTCGATTCGCTGTCGGTGAACGCAGCGAACGTCCCCGCACCTGCGGCCGCCGCGGCCGCACCGATTGTCACTACGCCACCCAGTACTCGCCGCCTGTTCAGTTCGATCGTGTTTTCGTCTGACATTGGTAACCCTCCATTTCCTGGTCGGACGGCAGTGTACCCCCACTGGTCCGACCCGTCGACACGACTCGTGCGTGTGCTATCCTGTTCTTGGTCGTTACGAACATAAATACTCGTCACTTTTTTCTCATTCTGATAAAGCGCCCGCGCGTCCAGTAGTCTCCCCCTACATCCCCGTGATACCGGTTTTTAGGGCATCTATCGACAGTGTTCGTCAACCGTTTCGGATCCACTGCCGATGCCTTTTTCTATTGTAATAACTTCTTCCACATTTCAATCAGACAGGAACGGTCGCCCGCGAAATCCGTCAGCAGGCGGACGTCGAGAGCGTCTCGCTTCCGCCGCCGTTGTCACCGGTTTACCGGGCGGTTCGTCCCACGAGACTGGCTCACGGTCGGCGAACGCGCGTTCACGTCCGAAAGTGTCCCCTATACCTTTACGCACCGGGGTTCGAACTGTGGGTATGTCGACGGAAGGGAACGTTCGGAACAGGGTGGCGGAGTTTCCGCGAAGCACGTCTCGGGTGGCGGTGGGAGTCCTCGTCTCCATCGGCCTCGGGATCGCACTTCGGTTCGTCTCGGGGATTTTCATCGGTGACCAGCCACACCCCGTGACGTATCTCTCGCTGGTCGGGGGCGGACTCGGCGCGACGGCAATGTACGCGTTCGTGTGGCGGTTCGACGACGACCTGCGGTTCGCCCCTATCGAGTTCTGGGCGAACGTGGTCGGCGACGGATCGACCGACGAGTATCGCTACCAGGGGATCTACCTGCACGTCACCTACGGCGCGCTCGTGGGTGCCTTCTTCCCGCGACTGATGCAGGAACTGGCCGGTGGCGGTGCGGGCGGGCTGTTCGCCGCGCTACCGCTGTCGCTCGTGACCGGTGCTGGCTTCGGCCTCTTGTTGTTCGTGCTCGGCATCGCGTACGCCCAGCTCGGCTTCTTCCGCCTCGAACTGTCCCCCGATCGCGTCGGCGTCTTCCTCCTCGAACACCTCGTGTATGGGGTCGTGCTCGGACTGGTAACGGGCCTGTGGATCCCTGTTTTGCAACCAGTCGTCGGCTGAAACCGATCAGAAGAGAGTGCTGTCCGCCGGCGTTCGGCGGTGCTGGAGAGTGTAGCCGACGAGCATCGCCCCCGAACTGACTGCGACCGGAACGGTGAGCGTAGGGCTCACCGTCCCGGGTACCCCGAACCCGGCGATAGAACTGACGCCGACCACCGCCGACACGAGAAGTACGAGAGTTCCGACGAAAGCCGCGAGTGCTACGAGACCGACGGCCGTGGCACCGGCCTGCGAGGAGGGCTCGAACCCACACGCAGGACAGCGTGCGGCCCCAGTTGCTACCTCGTCGCCGCACCGCTCGCACGCGCCGGTCGCGCTCACGCTTCACTCACCCCGCTTTCGCTCGGTCCCAGTATCCGCAAATCCTCATACATCCGTTCCCAGTAATTTATCTCTTTCATCAGTTACTCCGATATTAGCAGTTTGAGGGGCAAAATACCTCTCTTCAAATTTCAACTATTGATTTTGAGAATAGAATGTGAAACGATAATACCGTTCGTTCTCAAATCGTGTGTATGAGCTCGTGGGCGTTTGCGGTCGCGTTTCTCGCCGGGGTACTGGTCTGTCAGGTCCTGATCTTGCGCTACGCGAACACACCGGCCCCCGTCGGCGGGTCGCCGGAAGCGACGGGTGAGATAGTCGACGGGGACAGGCAAACCAGTACGCCCGCGGCCGGGTCCGCCGGCGATGACCGTGGCTCGACAGAGACTCGCTGTCCTCACTGCGGTAGTCGAAACGAGTCCGACGCGGCGTTCACGTACTGTTCGGGCTGTCTCCGGTCGGTACGCTGACGCGACACGTAGCGTGACCTGAGGCTCGAACGAAGAGGCGAACGAACTCACACCGGGCGGTTAGCCGTCCGGCGATATGGCGCGTGATCGCGAGCGGGCGTATCTGACAGCCAGTCTCACGGGACGAACCGCCCGGTAAACCGGTGTCAATGTCGGCGGAAGCGAGACGCTCTCGACGTCCGCCTCGCTGGGGATCGTCGCGACGCGGGTCGCGTACACCGCCCTGTCGCTCCAGTCGGACAGGGCTCGCCACTGGGTTCGGAACTGCTCGCGGTCGCTCGGAGGGCGCGCTTCCCCGTCGCGCAGGCGCGCCAGCAGACCTTCGCCGAGGGCGGTCACGCCCATGTTTCCCGACAGTGCGGTCTCCGCCCAGGCCGGTGGCGACACGTCGTAAACCGCGTCAGCGAGCCACAACCCCACCAGAACCTGTCTCCGACAGCCGACAGCTGTCGCTCGCTCTCTGACACGCTCCGGGTCGGCGTGTTCCGTCGCGACCAGCGCCGCGAGGTCTCGGAGCCACGCGAGTCGGTACCAGCAGTGTTTGGTCCCGTGAACGCAGTTCACTACGACCCGGTCGGCCGGGTCCAGCGCCGGCACTTCGCCGTTCCCGAGGTCGACCCTCGACCGTCGCTCCCAGACTTCGTCGAATCGAAGGCTGTGTGGAAGATATCGCGGCAGTATCGACCGGTGGAGATCGACGACGTGGCCCCGCTCGTCACGGAGCGCGACCTCGCCGAGACCGCGGAGCCGTTCGACCTGTTCGTATCCCCCCTCGACCAGCGACTTCCGCGCCGGTCCGAAGTCCCCGGGACTGACGAGGAGGTCGACGTCGCCGTACGCACGCGTCCCCACGTCCCCATACGCGACCGCACTGGCTACCGGCCCTTTGTAGGACAGCGACTCGACGCCGGCCCCTTCGAGCACCGCTCGAGCGTCGTACAGCGTCTCGGTCAATCCCAGTCCTCGGATCGTCTGCTCCCGTCTCGCGTCATCGAGCCACTCGCGAAAGGCCGCGGTCTCCGGAGCGACGGACTCGCCGTCGACGTAGCCACAGAGCCTGTGCGACTGCAGGAGCCTCCGCAGCCGCTCCCGGTCGACCGACGAACCCTCTCCGGTCGACGTGTCACCGCCGATCTCGTCGCGATCGATTCTTTCGGGTGCGGTGAGACGTCTCAGTCGCCCCCACGTCGCGCTCACTCTATCACCCCCAGGTGTTCGAACCGGTCGAGGTCGACGTCGTCGCCGACGATCACACACTCGCGGCTCTCGACCCAGCTGTGAGCGGTGAACTCGTCGCTCTCTCTGTCGACGCCGACGTGGATCGCCGATTCGTGCCCGCACGATCGGCAGATCGTGTGCGCGACGAGCGCTCGGTCGAGACAGGACGTGCCCGGTACCTGTCTGGCGGCCGTGACTGTCGCCCATCGGACGTCCGCCCGGTCGACCCGGGCGTGTTCGTTGCTGACCCTCGCGGGGACGTACGCCAACAGGTCGGCGAGTCGTCGGAAGGAACTGACCGCCAGCCCGACTCGGACCACGGCCGTCAGACAGACCGCCATCGCGACGAGCGCTCGACGCTCGTTCGAGAGTCGCGCGAACGAGCCGACGCGAGTCATGCCGGTTCGACCAGATCCGCCTCGTCGAGGTCGGTGACAAAGGACTGGACGTCGTCTCGGCACTCGGCGGACGAGACATCGAACTCCTCGGCGGTCAGCGCCACCAGTTCCTCGACGGATCGCGGTTCCTGGAGCGCGTCCCACAGCACGGTCCCGACCGCGTTCAACCCGTAGTACGTCCCGGCGTCCGTGTCGAGCAACACCTGTTCGTCGTCGACCTCCGAGACGAGAACACCGTCCGTGGCCACCACCCGCTCCGCCGCTGACGGTCCCGCTCTCTCGTCGGCTTCTCCCATTCGTTACACCGAATGGGAACTAATCGGTAAATACCTTGGGTAGAACGTCGGAACCGATTGAACGCTCAATCCAGTTTTCGCCGTGAGCGCGCGCTACCCGCGACCGTTTCCACGCCCGCGGCCGTTCCCTGGATTTCCTCCATTGCCTGGCCCGCCACCGCTGCCCGGACTCCCCTGCCCAAAGTTCCCGTTCGGAGAATCGGCATTCCCCTTTCCGTTCCCCTGGGTCAGGTCACTCAACGATCCGTACACTGTGAGCGACGGTTCGACGTAGTCGCGGTTTCCGGACCGAGGCATCTGTCGGAATTACCAAAGATTCGGTCGAAAACTTCATAAGCGTTACTCAATGTGTGGGCCCAAGTGAACTACAGCGATAGTAACAGGACGTCCCGCGGCAGCAACGAGAGGTCACCACTGCTCGCGCCAGCTCCGCAACATAGCCGGTCGCCACAGGTTCGCGAGTATGTCCTGTTCAGTGCAATCGCCGAACCTGTCGACCGCGTCCCGGAGTGCCGTCTCGTCCAGTGCGTCCGGGAGCGGTCCGGCGCCGACGAGCGTCCGCCGGAGTCGATTCTCGTCTCTCGTCCGGAGGCCGTACTCGAACGCCCGGCTGAGGTCGGCTTTCGTGCCCCGGTCCCGCACCGCCGGCGGAAGCGTCCCGTCCATCGCTTGCCGCAGGATCCACCGAGTCCGGCCGTCCCGGAGTATCACGCCCCGCGGCAGCGCGAGACAGTACTCGAGCAGGCGTCTGTCGTAGAACGGATACCGGGGCTGGACTCCGAACGACGCCGCGACGGCGTCGAGTGCCTCGAACGTCTGGGGTTCGAACCCGCTCGCGACCGACTCCGCGTGACGCTCCCGCGCGGTGACCGCTCCGCTCTGCCGTTCGCCCCGGATCCGGTCCCGGAGTCCGGTCCGCGCCGCGAACGCCGGGTCGAGAACCGCCGACCGCCGGGCGACGGGGTCGGACTCGCCGGTCGCACGGTGCCACAACTCCCGTGCTCGCGCGGGGACGAGCGGGAGCGCGGCCCGGTCCAGCAGGACCCGCCAGGTCGACTGGTCGTGTCGCGCCGCGTAGTCGTCGGCGACCGCGGTCAGTTCCCGGAGTCGGAGCGCCCTCGCGAGCGCCGGGAACCGCTCGAAGCCGTGTGACACCACCTGGTCGCCACCGTACCCGTCGAGAAAGACCGTGACTCCCCGCTCCGCGGCGGCCCGGTGCAGTTCGCGGTGCAGGTACAGGTTCGGCGCCGCGAAGGGAGCCCCGACGCGGGAGAGCAGTTCGTCCACTGACGCCATCGGTGAGGTCCGGTCGGTCACGTCGACGATCGTCGGGTCGAACTCCCCGTGGTCGTACACCGCCTCGAAATAGGCCGACTCGTCCGAGGCCGGCACGTCGCCGAACCGGAGCGAGACGGTCGGGAGCGGCGCGTCTCGCGACCGGTCGGCGGTGCAGGCGATCGCCGAGGAGTCGAGGCCGCCGCTGACGGCCGCCCCCAGTTTGCGGTCGTCGGGGCTCCGCTGTCGACAGCGGACCGCACGCTCGAACCGCTCCCGGAACCCAGCGACGTACTCGGTGACCGACCGGGACTCGAGTGTCCGGCTTGGGTCCGGCTGCCAGTATCGCTCGACCGACACACCGTCCTCGGAGACGGCGAGCGAGTGGCCCGGCGGGAGTCGCGCGACCCCCTCGGCGAAGGTCCGGGTGGGGTCGAGCGGCAGTCCGACCAGGTACTCTCCCACGGCGGTTTCGTCGACGGTGGGGGCGACTGCGTCGTGGTTCCACACCGCCGACAGTTCGGACCCGAACACGAACGCGTCCGAGCAGTTGGCGTAGTAGAAGGGTCGGATCCCGGCGTGGTCGCGCGCACAGAACAGTCGCTCGGCATCGGCGTCCCAGAGCGCGAACGCGAACGCGCCGACCAGCCGTTTCGGACAGTCCCGACCCCACCGCTCGTAGGCGGCGCGGATCAGGTCGGCGTCCGTCACGACGCCGTCGGTGTCGACGGGCAGTGCTCGGCATAATTCGTCCCGATTGTCGATCCGCGCGTCCGCGGTCAGATAGAGGCCGTCGGCGGGCATCGGCATCGATCCGAAGCGCGCTTCGGGGGTCGTCACGAACCGCTGGTGGCCGAGTGCGGTCGGGCCGTCGAGCGCTCGCCCCGACCCGTCGGGCCCGCGGTGGTCGAGCGCGTCCATCACCGGGTCCAGCGATCCCTGGCGGACGCGTCTGCCGTCCAGTCGGACGACCCCGGCGGTACCTGACATCGACTCGTGGCAACGGGACGGGGCGGCAAGACGATTGGGGCGCGCCGTCGCGCTACTCGACGTCGACCCGACGGTCTAGTATCATCGTCTGTGAGGGGAAGTGATACAGTCTGACACGGACGTCGAACGTCGCGTTCGTTCCGGCGGTCCCGCGCGTGTTCACGACGGTGAGCCGGTCACCCTGGGTCAGGTCGGCACCGTCGTCGACCGAGTCGCCGTTCAGGCGCGTCTCGTAAACGAAATCGCCAACTTCGACCCGCCAGTCGTGGCTCTGGTTGAAGTGGAGCCCCTCGCTGCGCGATCCCAAAATGAGGTCGACGTCAGAGAGCGGGACAGACTCGCCGCCGACGTGTTCGACGACGACCATCTCGGTGGTTCCCGGTCCCGAGAGGTTGTACTCGTCGGCCGCGTCGCTCGCGTTCAGGTCGGCGTCGGGGACGAGCGGGTTCTCAGAGAGGGTCTGGAACCCGATCGACGCCACCGTCATCGTCCCCGCCACGACGAGCACGAGGAGCGCGAGATGCCGGCGGTTCTCGATATCGAACTCCATCCGATTCACTCCGGGTACAGCGTTCGACCCTTTAGGTCGTTCGGTGATCGGTTAGTCATCGGTGTCGAGAAGCGACTCGACCGCGCGGCCGAGTCCGTCGAGCGTCTCGTGGCCGTGCGGTATCGAGAGTCGCTGGACGGTACAGTGTTCGGCGAGCCGCGTGAACCGGTCCAGGCTCAGTTCGTCGTCGCCGTGCCAGGACTCGACGTACTCCGACGTTCGAACCCGCGCGACCCAGGCGTGTTCGAGCAGTGTCATCGCCGCGTCGTGGCCCGTGAGTGGCTCACAGCGCGGTTCACTACCGTCGGTGGCCTCCGAGTCGAGCAGCGAGATCGTCGACAGCGGGACGGGGTCGGTCGGGAACTCCCCAGTTAGTTCGTAGTAGAGCTTTCCGCGGCCGGTTTCCGGTCGATCCATCGGTTCGGCAGGGAGCGTTCCGGGGTCGAAGTTGTCGGGGTCGAGTTTGAAATACGGGAATCCCGGCACCGCGACCGGCTGCCCGTCCTCGTATCGGATCGCCACGATGTCGTCGGAGAGGAGATTATGGCCGCGAGCGAGGAGCGCCGCGGCCGTGGTCGACTTGCCTGCGCGCTGGTGACCGACGAACGCCATCGCCTCGCCGTCCACGTCGACGACGCTCCCGTGGAGGACGAGGTAGTCGCGCTGTGCCAGCGCCACGCCGAGGCAGGTGCCGAGCACGAGGTTCCGGACGATGACCGGGTCGGCGTCGGGTTCGAGGTGATAGCGGATCTCCTCGCCGTTTCGGATTTCGAAGGTGCCGACTTCGGGCCACGTGAGTCTATCGCTGTGAACCGATCTCGTTTCGCCAGTGGTCGGTATGTGGTCGCTTATTTCGCGAACACGGAGGTACGGGTCAGGGGTTGATCGCCTCAGGACCCCTGGGAGATTGGAATCAATTGAGATTCGGAGCCCGAACCACCTGAATGGGTTCCTATTCGTCACTTAGTGGGACCACTGCACCCGAACAGCAATAATCGATCGGTTATTCGGGTGATCCAATGACTCCATCGTTGGCATCTGTCCCACCTTGGTTAGTCAACCGCTCTAAAGAACCGTATTTTTCGAGTTCAGGTTTCCTGTAGCCGGCCCCTTGCCCATTGCCCATACCCCATCTAAGAATGATCCAGGTTATCAAATTTACGTCTCTCTTATAGAACGAAGCAATTCACAGTTCCTGTTCCTCGCTTCGTTGTCTTGTCCAGTGGACGAGCGTCGCGACCCGCCACAGCGTGATTCCATCCTCACTCTCAGCTTCACCGTTTCGCACGCGCTCTATCAAGTCGGTCAGTTTCCCCTCATCAATTGCACCCTCGAGCACAGGAGGTAGATCGTTTACTAATTGCTCCAGTCGGTCGGAATCCCGTTCGAATAGCCCGCGCTTGAAGTTCGGACTAAGCGATGTCTTGTCTGTTCGCGTGGCAATAGCCTCCGGATAAATCTCTTCGAGTCCTCGCCGCATCACAACTCGTGTTCTGTCTCCACCGAACTTTTGTGTGGGTGGCAAAGCGAGACAGAACTCCACCAGTCGCTTGTCGAAGAACGGATACCGCGGCTCAATGCCGTGTGTCGCCGCGATTTTATCACTAATCTCTAAAACGACTTGCATCAATGGACGACGAAGTTGGTTGTAGTGTGCTTGCCGGGCGGTCTTCGCGGGATCGAACGGTTTAGTGTCGCCGGACAGGAGTATGTCTAGCCCCATTTTTGCTGCAAACGTAGTGTCTATGACTGGAGATGCCCGCTCTACTGGGTCATCATGGCCCTTCATCTTCCGCCACACGTGGCGGAGTGGTTCCGGTGTCAGGCGGGCAATCACGTACTTCCACAACAACTGCCGCATTGACCGGTATTGGAAGTGCTCGATTTTTGCTGCTTCACGCGCTTGCTTATACAGTTGCAGGAACGACCCGGTTTGTGCGAGTTCTGTCAGATACGTATATCCGTGTGAGATAGTCGTGTCGCCGTCGAATCCGTCAAGCAGAACCGCGATACCCTCCTCCGCGGCAGCTCGGTACATGTTCCTGTGCAAGAACATATTAGGGGTGAATAGCGGTCCATCAATTGCAGTGCCCATCTCGTCGATATAGGTCAGCGGTCCGTCGCGGTCACCGGCCAAGTAGTGTGATTCAAAGTTTCCATGATCGAGAACAGCTTCAATGTATTCGCGTTCGTCACACTCGGTCACGTCGTCGAAAACCTGCGAAAAGGTGTGAACAGGTTCTTGAGTTTCGTTGAGATGATCAGCGGTACAGGCAACTGCAGATGAATCAAGGCCACCGCTGAGCGTCGAACCGACAGGGTTCACATCGCCTGTTCGGCGTTCGACCGCGTCCAGAAACAACTCCCGGAATCTGTCTGCGTAGGCCTGGTCGGATCCAAGCCGTAGCTCCTTGGAAGGGTCTAGATCCCAGTACGAACTCATTGTCGCATTGTCGCCATCTATCACGAGTCGGCATCCGGCCGGGAGCCGAGTGATCCCTTCATAGAATGTCCACTCAATCTCGTGATGGATGCCTGCCAGATGCGTCCCGATCTGGGGTTCGAACATTTCGTTGGGGACTGCACGGTGTGCGAGGACCCCTTTCACCTCCGAACCGAACACCGCCAATCCATCGTCGCACCACCAGTACAGCGGTTTGACACCCATGTGGTCGCGCGCACAAACGAGACGACCGTTCGTCCTGTCGAACACCGCGAACGCGAACGCCCCGAGGAGTTCGTCTGGGCAATCGGTTCCCCACTCGTCGTACGCTCTTGCTATCAGTTCAACGTCGGTAACTCCACCACTGGTTGGTACGTCGAGTCGACGGCGAAGTTCGTTCCTGTTGTCCAGTCGAGCGTCCGCAACCACTGCGAGACTGTCTTCACTATATGGCCTAGCGGCTCGATCTCGCAAAATTCCGGTTTGCATACGCAACTGCCCAAGAGCGGCTTGACCGAACCTGATATCACCTCTCCCATCGGGACCCCGGTTTTTGACCGCACTGACCATCTGCTCGATATCCTCTCCGACCGGTTTTCGATCATCACACTGCCAATAACCGACGATTCCACCCATCTGGTATGTATCAGACGAACATTTGTCTATCACACAGTAAGTTTATTGTGTCCACTCTGGGTGGGCCTGAACAGGTGGCAGCATGGGGCAACACGCACGAACTCTCGTGGGGTGTATAGTCGTTGCACTACTCGTCGTTTCCGCTACCGGTGCCGCAGTGACTTCTGTCGGCGCCGACAGCACCGCATCGACGGAGCTGATAGTCGAGACACAGGACCGGATCGACGACGATAGCAGTCTGGGTAGTGCGGAAAACACCGACGGAGACAACGTCTACGCGTCAATCCAGTCGGCTATCGACGCCGCGCCGAACGGCGCGACGATCAACGTCACTCGCGGCACGTACAACGAGACCATTTTGATCGACAAGCCGAACATCAAACTGACCGGGAACGCCAGCGGCGAGTCGGTCGGTCCCGGAGCGAATGCACCGGTTTTGGACGCGAACAACAACCGAGGGTACGGTATCAATCTAACCGCCAACGCGGACGACGTCGTAATCGAAGGATTCGAGATTCGGGAATACTCTGCTGTGGCGATCTTTCCGAAAACCGGCCGTACGGAGACGTCCCGCAATCTGACGGTTCGGGACAACAGTTTCACCGACACGAGGAGTGCTGTGCTCTTTTTCAGTCGGTATGACGGTGCGAAGCACAAACAGCACACCGTCACGAGAAACGACATCACCGATACATCCTACGGTGTCAACATCATTGGTCGAACCGGCGTATCCAATATCGAGGGGATCTCGATTACCGAGAACTCGATATCGAGCGTTAATCAGGACGGCGTACAACTTATCGCGTTCGACGACAACGCAACCATCTCAGGAGTCACCGTTCGTGACAACGATATCGACAACGCGAACAGATACGGCGTCGAACTGACTGCGTTTAATACGGACACGAAGATCTCGAACGTCGATATCGACCGCAACGACATCTTGAACACCCAAAATTCTGTCCGCATCCGCGCTCCGAGCGGGGCTTCGATCAGCACCGTCGACATCCGGTACAACGATCTGGTCAACGCCGTGAACGGAACGTTCGTCAACGCACCAGCGACGAACGGCGTGACGCTCCGATACAACACTATCACGGGCAATGACAAGTACGGGGTCGTGACCCTCGGTGACGACATCCTCTCGGCGGAACGCAACTGGTGGGGCGACGCCAGCGGGCCGACCGTCGCCACGAGCGCGAGCGCGGCATCGAACTCGGTCTCCGAGAACGTCTCCTACGAACCGTACCTCACTCGCACGGTCGACGTGCAGGACGGTCAGGCACCCATCAGCGAGCGGACGACGGTCGCTGTGACCGCCAGCGCGGCCGACGTCGCTGGGTACGAACTCGAACTCGAGTTCGACACGAGTGTCGTGAACGTGACCGCGGTCGAGGACGGCGACTTCCCGACGCCGACGGTCAACGTCGATAACGAGAACGGCACGGTCAGGTTCACGCAAGCGACGAGCGACAGCCGGGACACGCCGGCCCTGGCGCGCGTCGAGTTCAACGTGACCGCCGCTGGGAGCACCGACGTCACCGTCGACCAGACCAATTCGACGCTGTTCGACGTCAACGGCGAAGCCATCGAGTCGGTCAGCTTCGACGCGGGTGTCGTCGAGAACTCGGTCCCCGGCGACGGTGACGTCAACGGCGACGAACAGGTCGACGCCGGCGACGTCGTCTTGCTCCAGCGGTACATCGTCGGCGACGACGTCGACATCGACACCGACGCGGCCGACGTCGACGGCGACGGCGACATCGACCCAGCCGACGTCCTCCTGATCAAACAGGCCATCGTCGAGGGCTGAGTTCCCGACCCCGTCATGGCGAGTATCCGGAAGACTGAAACGAGTCCGTTCGGTCCGGTCCGACGATGAGCGGGTCGTCTCCGGGCACGGTCCGGGCAGTCGGAGCTGCCGTCGCGATAGCGCTCTGTCTCCTCGCGCTCTCTACTGCCGTCGCTTCGTCAGGCGCGACACAGGAGGCGGTCACGGTCTCCGTCGGCAACGGGTCGGGGACGCCGGGCGCCAACGTCACAGTCGCTGTCTCGGCCCGGGCGGCGAACGTATCGAGCTACGAGTTGAGTCTCGCCTACGACCCAGGGGTCGTTCGCGTCGCCGCCGTCGAAGGCGGTGATTTCCCCGAACCGATATCGAACGACGACCCGAGCGCAGGGTGGCTGAACCTAACCCAGGCGAGCGTCGACGGGTTCGACGACCCGACGCTCGCCAGGATCACGTTCCGTGTCGTCGGGGAACCGGCCGAAGAGACAGGATTGTTGATCGGCCCTGCCGGCACGGCCCTGTTCGACTCGTCCTCCGAACGGGTCCGGGTCGATAGCTATCGAAATGGGAGAGTGACGGTACTGGAACCGGACACGCCGACACCGTCAGCTACGCCGACACCGTCACCGACGCCAACGCCGTCGCCGACCGCGACTCCGTCGCCCACACCCACCGGGACCAGTCAGTCCCCAACACCCACCTCGACCGGCGAGTCGCCGCCTTCGACTGGCGAGTCGCCGACGCCGACCGACCGCGGGTCCGCAAGCGGGCCGATGACACCGACTGAGAACGGACCGAGGTCACCGGGAGACGGACAGTCGAGTTCGCCAACGCCACCCCGGACGACGTCGGGGTCCGGCGAGGACTCGTCGTTCCCGTCGTCCGTACTGGACAGTTCTTTCCTCCTCGGCGTGGGGTTCGCGGTTCTCGTCGTGGGAATCGGAGCCGGGGGGTATCTCCTCGGCAAGCGGCGTTCGGGCGGTTCACGTGACCGGTTACGGTGACCGATATCTCCCCGCGGGCTTACGGGAACCGGAACGATTATGTGCGCGACCATCTCGATTTTGACACATCTGAGAGACATGACGAACGAACAGACACGGACCGTCGAGTTGCCGGAGCGGATCGTAGACCGGGTGGGCGACCGGTTGCCTCGGACCGAGTTCGACGACGAGGCCGAGTACATCACGTACGTGATGGAGGAGGTCCTCTATCGCGTCGAACAGGAGACCGAGGACGACGATTTCGAGGCGGTCGACGAAGACGAGGTCAAAGACCGTCTCAAGTCGCTCGGATACCTGGACGAGTAGCCCGCATGTCCTGCGATCGGGGGAGGAGAGGTGGTACACTGTGGACTTGCTGACGCACCTCTTTCTCCCGCTCACGGTGGCTTACGTGCTGCGCCGTGAGTTGTTCGGCCATCCCGTGACGTTGGGCCTCACGGGCTTTAGCGTCCTCTCTGACTTCGACAAGTTTCTCGGTCATCAGGGACTGTTGCACTCGCTCGTGACGATCGTTCCGATCTGTCTCGCGGTGCTGGCAGCCGAACGGTGGTATCGCGGCGAGTGGCAGTACGCACCCCTGATCGCGGGGTTTATGAGCAGTCACTTGCTGCTCGACTTGATCGACGGCGGCCCGGTCCCACTTCTCTATCCGTTCGTCGAACAGGGGCTCGGATTTCGCTATCCCGCACAGACCGTTTTCGGGACCGGTCCCGTCGGGATGTCGATTCGCGGCCCACTCGTGGACACTAAAACTGCGGCACCACGGGCCGGCTACAACACGTTCGGATTCCTGACAGGCGACGGGATCGCCTGGCTGCTCGTCTTCGTCGTCGTCTACGTCGGGCTCCGACGACAGAAGCGATCGGAGCAGTCGGTCACGGCCGCCGCTGACGGGGGCGAGGAGACGTGAAAATCGCGTTCGTCTACGATGCGGTCTATCCGTGGGAGACCGGCGGCGTGCAAAAGCGCGTCTGGGAACTCGCGCGCAGACTCGCGAGCGACCACGAGGTCCACTGGTACGGGCTCCACTACTGGGACGGTCCCGACGTCGTCCAGCGAGAGGGCGTGACACTCCACGGCGTCGCCGACCCGCCCGACCTGTACGTCGACGACCGCCGGTCGATCACCGAGGCGCTTCGATTCGCCGCCGCGCTCGTCGGCCCGCTGCTGGAAGCGGAGTTCGACGTCGTCGACTGCCAGGCGTTCCCGTACTTCTCGTGTTATACGAGCAAGCTCTCCGCCGCGCTGGACGACGCGACGTTCGTGGTCACCTGGCACGAGGTCTGGACGGACTACTGGTACGAGTACCTCGGAGCGAAAGGTGTGTTCGGTCGACTGGTCGAGCGCGGCACGGTCGCACTGCCGGACGAACACGTCGCGGTCTCGCGACGCACCGGCCGCGATCTCGCGGCGCTCGGCGGCGGCGACACGTCGAGTTTCCTGCTCCCGAACGGGATCGACATCGAGTATATCGAGGGTACCGACGCAGCCGAGGAGGCCGTCGACGTGCTGTTCGTCGGGCGGTTCATCCCGGAGAAGGACCCCCCCCTGGTCGTGAAGGCGGTCGACCGCCTCCGCGAGACGGTCCCGGAGATCAGGTGTCACCTCGTCGGGGAAGGGCCCGAACGGGAGGCCGTCGCGGACCTGGTCGCCGAGCGGGGACTGGGGGACGCCGTCACGCTACTGGACTTTCGCGACTCCCACGAAGACATCGTCGCGCTGATGAAAGCCGCGGACGTGTTCGTGCTCCCGTCGCGGCGCGAGGGGTTCGGGATCACGGTGCTGGAGGCACTGGCCGCCGGGACGCCGGTCGTGACGCTCGACCACCCGCGCAACGCCGCGTCGGAACTCGTCACCGACGGCGAGACGGGCTACGTCGTCGACGGGACGCCCGAGGCCGTCGCGACCGCGATTGGTGACGCGCGCCGCGAGATCGGGGCCGAAGCCTGTCGCGAGTCCGCCGCAGAGTACGACTGGGACCGCATCGCCGGCCAGGCCGAGACGCTCTACCGGAGGGTCCGGGAGTGAGCGCCGGGCTCCACGTCGTCCACCTCTACGACGGCCACGAGCAGGTGTACGAGGGGCGCGGGTCCGTGCCGGTCGTCGTCTTGAACCTCGCCCGCGAGACGGCCGCGGCGGGCCACAACGTGACAGTCCTCGAACGCCGGTGGGACGGCCTCGACCGGTTCGCCACCCACGAGGGCGTCGCCTTCGAGCGGATCGACCTGCGGACCGGCGCGGACGAGCCCTGGACGCGCGTCCCGTACGAGCAGGTGACCTCGCCGGTCGGGCTCGCGCGCCTCATCGTCGACCGGACGAACTTCGCGCGCCGGGCCCACCGACGGCTCCGCGATCGGTCCTTCGACGTCCTGCACGTCCACCTGCCGTTCGCCGCCGGCGTGTTGCTGACAGTCGCGCCGGGGCTCCGGGACCGGACCGTCTACACCGCCCACCTGGGCGAGTTGCGCCTCGACGCACTCACCGACGACCAGCGCGGCGAGGGGGCGTCCGGATCCGAGCGCGATGTGGAGAACGGCAGCGGTCTCGAGACGCCGGCGGTGCTCTCGGTGGCGTCGCCTGACGTGTACCTCGCCGACCGCGCCGCGCACACGACAGTCCTCAACGAGGACATCGCCGACGGGTTCGCCGAGCGCGGCGTGGCCCGCGACTCTCTGTCGGTGCTCCCGAACGGCGTCGACGTCGAACGGTTCACGAACGTCTCACGTGAGGCGATCGAACGCGTTCGTGAATCGTACGACCTGGGCGACGGGCCGACGCTCCTGTTCGTCGGGACGGTCATGCCCCGCAAGGGAGTCCTCGACCTCATCCGCGCGGCAGGACGGTTGACCGACGGAGAGATCGGTGACGAGAGTACTGGCGACGGAAGAGCTGGAGACGACGGGACCGGGTTCGACCTCGTGGTCGCCGGCGAGGACGAACTCGACGGCGAGTACGCGGCCGAAGTGCTCGAGACGGCCCGCAACGCCGGGGTCGCGGACGCGCTCTCGATGCCGGGGTTCGTGCCCGCCGCGGACCTGCCGGCGCTGTACGCGGCCGCCGACGTGTTCGTCATGCCCTCCCTCGAAGAGGGGTTCGGCATGACCGTCGTCGAGGCGCTGGCCGCGGGGACGCCGGTCGTCGGGACGCGCGTCGGCGCCATCGACGAGATCGTCGACGACGGCGTTCACGGCGCGGTCGTCGATCCGAACGACCCCGCGGGGCTGGCCGCAGCGCTCGAACGCGTCCTGACAACAGTCGCGAACTCCGACGACGTTATAGTGGAGTCACAGAAACGGGCCCAACAGTACTCGTGGCAGTCCGTTGGACGTCAGTGCGAAGCGGTCTATCGGAGGGTGGCCGATGAGTGAGAACGTCGTGCTCGTGACCTACGACAGCCTGCGCGCCGACCACTGCGGGTTCATGGGGTACGACCGGGACACCACCCCCGCGCTCGACCGACTCGCCGAGAACGGCATCGTCTTCGAGAACGCGGTCGCGTCGGGCGTCCCGACGATCGCGTCGATGACGAGCGTCATGACCGGCGAGCACTCGCTGGCGAGCCCGGAGATCGGATTCAACACCGAACAGCGCGAGCAGGTCACCTCGCGACCGACGGTCGCGGAGTTGCTCTCCGAGGCGGGGTACAGCACGGGCGCGCTCTCGCCGAATCCGCCCGCGTCGAGTTACTTCGGGTTCGACGACGGCTTCGACTGGTTCGAGGACTTCCTCGCCGAGGACGAGGGCGTGGTCGAGCGAGCGTGGAACCGGATCTTCCGGAGTTCGATCGAGGGTGGCGGACTCTCGACGTACGTCAGGCTCGCGAAGAACGTCGCCACGAAAGACGAGATACTGCGCCCGTGGGCCGATTTCTACGACGAGATTCTCGCCTGGCGCGAGCGCGTCGAGGAGCCGTACTTCCTCTGGGTGTTGCTGCTCGAACCCCACCACCCGTGGATGCCGCCGGCAGACTACCAGGAGTGGAGTTCCCGCTCGGACAAGTACCGCGCGTTCAGGCAATACTACGAGATGTTCACCGGAGGCTGGACACCGGATTTCGACGACGCGACCCACGACCGGCTCGTGAACCTCTACGACGACTCGATCCGCTACGGTGACGAGTTCCTCGCGCAGTTACAGTCCGACCTGGCCGAGGACGACCCCACGTTCGTCGTCCACGCCGACCACGGCGAAGAGTTCGGTGAACACGGCCGCTACGGTCACCAGCCACACCTGACGGAGGAGTTGATCCATGTGCCGCTGGTGGTCGGGAAGCCAGACGGCGGCGCAGTCGGCGGGACTGACGAATTCGAGGTCGGCGAGTCCGAGGCCAGCGAGCCCGGAGCCGGAATCGTCTCTGACCCGGTCGAACTCCGCCAGATCGCGCCGACGATCGCCGACCTCGCTGGAGTCTCGCACCCGTTCGAGGTCCCGTCGCTGCTGGCAGACCGAGATGGTGGCGCGGGCGGCGGCCGGCCGTGGGTGACCTCGAAAGTGTTCGCCGAGGGTGAGCGCCGCGCGGCAGTGCGCTCGCGCTCGGGGAAGTACCTCGCCGACGGCGACCGCGAGGCACTGTACGATCTCGGGAGTGCGGCCGGCGAGCAGGCGAACCGCGTCGACGAGTCTCCCGAGGGGCAGGCGGCCTTCCGCGATGCACTCTCGCGTCACGTGGCGACCGAACAGGAGAAACGAGCGGTGCGGTCGGTCAGAGAGGAGGTGAGCGAGTCGTGAGCGAAGACCGGCCGAACATCGTCCTCGTGACCGTGGACAGTCTGCGGGCGGACCACTGCGGGTTCCACGGCTACGAGAAGGACACGACACCGAACCTCGACGCGATGGCCGAGGACGGACTGGTCTTCGAGAACGCCATCGCACCGGGGCCGGCGACGCCCGAGTCGATGCCCGTGATCTTCACCGGCGAGTGGCCCGTCGAACGGGGTGAGGAGTCGGAGAGCGAACTGCGGGCGCGTCGCGAGCGCATCCGGACGCACATGCAGGCTCGCGAGACATTGCCCGAGCGATTACAGCGTCTGGGGTATCAGACCGCGGCGTTCACGCCGAACCCGTTCACGTCCCGGCACTTCGGGTTCGACCAGGGGTTCGACCGCTTCGAGGACTTCATGGACGAGCAAAACCGGGGACAGCTGTATCAGAAGGTGTTCAACGGCTTCCTCGACGGGAGCGGCGCGTCGTCGCTGGCGCGGGTGTTCATGAACTTCTGGCAGCGCGAAGAGGTTTTCAAGCCCTGGGAGTCCTATTACGACGACGCGGTATCGTGGGCGAAGGAAGCCGACGAACCGTACTTCCTGTGGGTGTTCCTGATGGACGCTCACAACCCCTACATGTCGAGTGCGGAGTACCGGAGTCAGTCGCGGCTGAGCGAGTTCCACGCCAACTTCGAGTTCTGGCGCCAGAGTCACGAAACGCCGTTTTCGGCGGAGATGCACGAGAAACTGGTGACGGCTTACGACGACTCGATCCGCTACTCGGACGCGTTTCTGGGGCGGTTGCGCGAGGACCTGGACGACGAGTCAGTTATCACGGTTACGGGCGACCACGGCGAGGCGTTCGGTGAGCACGGGACCTACGGGCACGAGCCCTACCTGCACGACGAGAACGTTCACGTGCCTCTCGTGATCGAGGGAGCTCACGAGGAAACCGTCTCCGAGACGGTGTCATTGCGGTCGCTTCCGGAGATTCTGACGTCGATCGCGGACGGGTCTGCCGGGGAGTGGGCGGGTTCGGACTACGACTTTTCGTACACGAGAGACGGCGAAGCGGTATCGGTCAGTGTCGGCGGGGAGAACCTGATCTTCAGTTCGTCGTCGGTCAACGGATCGACGCCACCGTCCGATAGCGAGGGAATCGTGGAGCAGTTACCGGCGCGATTGCGGGCGCATCTCGGAGAGCAGCGGGCGATAGCGGACGCGGCCGCGGAGTTCTGCGAGGGTGAGGAGCTGTGAGTCGAGATCTGGTCATCGCCCACGGCGGGGACGTGAGTCATCCCAGCGGTGGGACGAACCGCGTGACTGCCTTCGCGGCCGGGCTGGCCGACCACGGCTTCGACGTCACGCTCGTCGTGCCGGCCCCGGACGGGGAGTTACCCGACCGACTGTCCGGTGTCGAGGTATCGCCTGTTTCGACGCCGAATTCGAGTATTTTCGACGAGCCGGTGCGGGCGTCGCTGATCGCCCGGCGGGCGAAGAACGTCGCGGCCCGCGAGGACGCGACAGTGCAGTTCGAGCACTCGACGCTCGGGGGCGTGGGCCAACTCCTGGGCAATCGCGAGTACGTGCTCGACATGCACGACCTGGCGCACTCGTCATCGCGGTACGGCGACCTGCCGCTCGGGAGCGCGGTCCAGCGAGCCGTCCACGGCATCGAGAGCCGGGCGGTCGCGTCGGCATCGGAGATCGTCGTCGTCTCGGAGAACATGCGCACGCTGGTCTGCGAGGAGTGGGACCTCGACCCCGGAGCGGTCACCGTCATCCCCAACGGGTACGCGAGCGAGGCCGTCGAGCCGTATCGGACCGACGAGACCGTAGAGGGGCGCGTGGTGTTCCTCGGGACGCTCCACCCGAAACTCGATACCGAGGCGATCTTCGAGACCGCGGCCCTGTCCGACGTCGAGGAGATGATCGTCATCGGCGACGGGGCGAAACGCGAGGAGCTGGAACGCGGGAAAGTAGAGCGCGGGCTGGACGACCTGGAGGTTCGGGGGCGACTCCCCGACGAGGAAGCGTTTCCGATACTGGCGCGATCCGCAGTCGCTATCAACCCGCAGACCCGGTCGTCGTTGCAGGCGGCGTCGTCGCCGGTGAAGATTTACTACTACGCGGCGCTCGGGCTTCCGATGGTGTTATCCGAGGGTCCGAGCGTTGCCGACTCTCTCGCGGAACGTGACGCTGCAGTGGTTGTCAGTCACGACAGTCCCTTCGCCGACCGTATCGCAGACGTATTGGCCGACGAAGGGGGCCGACAGGAGATGTCAGAGCGGGCGTTGCAGACCTCGGCGGAGTTCTCGTGGGACAGGCGCATCGAATCCCTGCACGCACTCTACGGCGCATGACTGGTCGGCCCATCCGGGTAGCACTCGACCGCAACGACGAATCGTGGACTTCCCAGTTTACATATATGTCGAATCTATCCGAGGAATTATCGAGGCATCCCGGCGTACAGTTGGTCCCTCGCGACCGATCTCCCGATATCGTCCACCTGAACTACCTCAATCCAGTCGGTCGCCTCGTTCACGGAAAGGAGAGTTACGAGCGCCATCTCCGGGATATCGCGGCTCTCGTCACCGGTCTAGACGCCGCGCTCGTGGTCACCGAACACGGTGTCGAGGAGTTCTCCGACCTTCGCCAGTCCATGTACCTGGACGAGTATCCGAGAGTCAGCGCGGTTGCAGACTGGACGAAACGACAACTCAGTCGGTTCGTCGGGAGTCGCGCGGACCGGATCATCGCGATCAGTAGCATGGATCGCGACTTTCTCGTTCAGAGCGGGTTTCAGCCACAGACTGTCCGCCACGTACCCCACGGTGTCGAAGAGTCGTTTTTCGCGTCGGAGCGGGCCGACGAGGATTTCGTTCTTCACGTGAGCAAGTGTTCGCCGCACAAAAACCCCGAGGCAGTCGTCGAGACTGCCCGACGGATCGACCGGCGAACGGTCGTCGTCGGCGGGGGATGGGAGGAACACTACGGAGCGGAACTCGCGGCTATCGACTCCGTCGAACTGAAGGGGTTCGTAGAGAAGTCAGAACTCCGACGGCTGTACCGGACAGCGGGCGTGTTCTATTTCCCGTCGACGTACGAGCCGTTCGGATTGCCCATTCTCGAAGCTCTGGCAGCGGGAACGCCAGTGGTTGCCTCGGTGAACTCCGCGGCGGGGGACTTCGATACTGACGGGGTCGAACTCGTCAATCCCGAGGGCGTTGAGGACCACGTCGACGCCCTGGAAAACCTCCTACAGGATCCGGCAGAACGCCGTCGCCGCGGAGACGCTGCGCGGTCGTTCGCCGGTGGCATGACCTGGGAACACACGGCGGAGCGGACGGTAGATATTTATGAGGAACTGGTTTAGCAGCTATCAGTTACATGGTGGGGGTCAGGGAGTGATAGACGCTGACCGGAGTCGTCTCCAGATTCACCTGACACCCCGAGCGCTCGCCCTGGTTTCCGGTGTGCTGCTGTCGGGCATCCTCGCGCAGTACGGGCTCACCCAGGTTGGAATCGACGTTCCGCTCGTGAGGCCGGTGCTCGCCGTCGTGTTTCTCACGTTTGTTCCGGGAGCGTTCGGCTATCTGGCGCTGGGCGCGCCCGACCGTTCGCTCGCGACGACGCTGTGTTACGTGTACGGTCTGAGTCTGGCGTCGATAATGGGTATCGGCGGACTCGCAAGTCTCGTACTCCCGGTGGTCGGAATCGAGAGGGTGTTCACGCTCCCGGTCCTGGTGGGTATCGCGGCCGCGCTCGTCGTTGCGCTCGTCGTCACTCTCCAGTCGACGCTGACGCTACGCGTTCGAACCGCGACGCTCCTCTCGCCGGTCACGCTCTGTCTGCTTCTCTTCCCGCTCGCCAGCGTCCTCGGGACGGCGCTGTACGCGACGGGCGGGAGCAACTTCCTCTTGCTCGCGCTCATGGCGAGCATCGCGCTCGTCCCGGTCCTCGTAGCGCTCTCGACGGGCGGGGAGCGATACTTCCCGCTCGCTATCTGGAGCGTCTCGGTTTCGCTGCTCTATCACGGTCGGATATTCGGCTTCTTCACGATAACGCAACCGCTCCCGAACGTCGTGATGGAGGTCGGTCGGTGGGTCCCCAACTACGAGACCGGCGTCGGGTCGCTGCTGGCGAACGGCGTCCTGTATCCGGTGTACGCGATCTTCACGGGGCTTCCGATGGCGGCCGAGTGGAACCTCGTGAACCCGTTCATCGTCGCGATGCTCCCCGTGGTGCTCTTCGAGGCGTACCGACGGTACATCTCGGCGACCGGCGCGTTTCTCTCGACCTGTATCTTCATGTTCTCGTACTCGTACTACGTCCTGTATCCGACTGGCGGACGCGCGGCGACGCCGGTGATCTTCCTCGGACTGCTCGCGCTGGCGACGAGCGACACCGACCTCCCGGCGAAGAGCCAGCATCTCGTGTTGCTCCTGTTCGGCGCCGGCGTCGCCGTGACGCACTACGGCACGGCGTATGTGGTGATGTTCGCGTTGCTGGTGTCCGGGCTCGCGTTCGCCGTTCTCACGCTGTTGGTCCGGCTCAATCTACCGAGGTGGCTCGCGGGCAAGCTTTCGGAGGGCAGCGCGAAACGGGCGCTCTCACGGGCCGGTGAGCGGTCGCCGCAGTTCGAGCGACCGGCAGTGCTCCGCGGACCGTACATCGCCTTCTACTCGTCGCTCGCGCTCGCGTGGTACCTCTACACGGGCCTGGGCGGGAAGTTCTCGACGCTGCCCCGGAAGGTCGTCGACGGGATCACGGGGGTCTTCTACGGTCAGACGTCGGGGAGCACCGTGACCTCCTTCCAGCAGGACTACTCGGCGATCTCGATCACCGTCGCGAAGTACTTCTACGTCGTCTTCGGGCTGCTCATGTCGCTGGGGATCGCCATCGCGGTGTTCAAACTCGTCGTCGACAGGGACGAGATCGTTTCCACGGGTCAGCTCGCGCTCGGGATCGGCTTCCTGTCGATGTTCGCGGGGTCGGCGCTCCCGTCGGGCGAAGCGTTCGCGGTCGCGCGGGTGATGATGATCATCTTCACGTTCTCGGTGCCGTTCGCCGTGGTCGGTCTCGATTCGCTCGCGTCCGGGGCGGCCGAACTGCTGTCGAGTCTCGAGGTCGGTCACGTCACGACGACGGCGCGGGTCGGGCTGGGACTGTTCATCGCCCTGTTTTTCCTCCTCAACAGCGGGTTCGTCGCGGAGACGGTCACGGACGGCTACGCGCCGAGCAATGCAGCGAGCGAGCAGCGACTGGCCGAAAGCGAGATTCCAGCACTGCGGCTCAGAGTCCGCGACTGCGTCCGCTGTGACGTCCAGACGCACGTCTGGGCCGGAAACAACGTGCCCCAGAGCGAGACGATGTACGGGGACGTGCTGATGGGTAATCAACTCGATTACTACGCGGGGACGATCAGCGATCAGGCGAGCGGGGAGAAACGCTATCAGTCGGTAAATTCGTCGATGACTGGTCTCCCGTCGGACGAGTTCATCGGCTTGCTCGCACACAACCGGGATCTGCAGGGGTTCTCGATCGGCTACAAGTTCAACTTCTACGAGACCGATCTCGGTCCGTACACCGACGGGAACGTCCTCTACACGAACGAGTACGCTGTGGTCGCGCACGAACCGAACGGGACGACCGCTCCGAGGTGAGCAGGATACCGTGGAGTGAATCTACCACTTCAGTTGATCAGAATCTCTCGAACATCAGTCGTTCGACGGGCGAGAGGTCGAACCCGATCCGGTCTTCGAGGCGGCCCAGCAGTTCCCGGTCTTCCTCTTCGGGGACGAGCTTCAAGACGATAGGGAGATAGGCGAGGCCGACAACGACGACGGTCCACCACGTCGGTAGTTCGAGGAGGAAAAGCGCCGCAGACGAGAGGGTAGCGACACCCCCGATCGCGAACAGCGGTAACAGCACCGAGGACGAGAACGGGTGGACGGAGAAGTTTCGATTGAGGATCGCTACGCCGAGCACGTCGCCGATAATCCCGCTGACGGCCATTCCGATCGCCGCGCCCTCGATGCCGATGACGGGGATGAGGAGAACGTTCAGAGTCACATTCACGACCGTCTGAACGAAGATGACGTAGGAGACGACCTTGTTCTTCCCGAGGGCGATGAGCGCCTGCGTGTTCAGGCCCATCAGGATGCCGACAACCTTCCCGAGGAGGAGGATCCGGAGCGCGGTCGCAACAGGAGTGTAAGAGTCGCCGAAGACCGTCCCTATCACCAATCTCGGAGCGAAAAACAGAACGACCACTGCGGGGAGAACGATCACGACCATCCACTTCGTGATCAACTGGTAGACCCGCCGAGTCTCCGTCGTCTTCCCCTGGTCGTGCAACCGCGTCATCATCGGCGGGAGAAGGAAGCCAGCGGTCATGAGTATCGAACTCACGATATTGCTCATCTGGAGTCCGATGTTGTAGATCCCGAGTTCGTCGGAGGGGAGAAAGTAGCCGACCATGTAGATATCGACGTTGGTGTTGAGAAAACCGAGCCCCTGGACGGCGATCAGCGGGAGTGAGAACGCGAGGACCTCCCGGTACATCGGTTCGGATTCGACCTCGTAGGACGGAAGGATCCGGTAAGCCATCACGAGCACGAGAACTGTCCCAAACAGAACAGATCCGACCTTGCCCGCTACCGCTCCAGCGGCCTCGAAACCGGCGAGCAGCAGGACTGCGGTGAAGATGAACCGTGACCCTGGCTGTAGAACTTGTTTCACGTACGCTTGCGGGCGCGCGTCTCGCGCGCCGCGTGCGAGGGACACTGCGACCTGATTGATCGCCGCGAGCGGGATTCCGACGGCACCGAGGCGAATCAAGGGGACCAGAGACGGATTGTCGAAGACACGGTCAGCGATCACGGGAGCCGCAAAGAATACAGCGACCCCGATAGTAACACCTGAAACAGTAGCCAGGCCGAGACCTGCACGGACAACTCCATAGGCCTTCGCGGGAACGTCCTCGTGGTGTGGAAACTGCCGCATGATGCCGTCGTCGAGGCCGAGTTTCCCGAACAGGCCGATTATATTCACAACGGAAAGAGCCAGCACCACTTCGCCGTAGGCGGCCTCCGTGAGGAGGCGGGCCATCGTGACCTGTGTCAGAAACCCGGCAGCGAGAGCGAGGAACTTTCCTATCGAAACCAGCGCACCACCTGAGAGAACGGTTGAGATAGAATCGACGGTAGTCTGGCTACCATCGTTCGATTCAGTCACGTGTGTACTGCCTCAGGTAATTCCCGCTCATAGCGGCCATTGTAAAATGCTGTGGATGTAGCAGAGGTGTTCCACACGTCACACTCAGTCGATTAGTGCTCTATTCCGGTCATTTTTTGTCTTTCGTCTTCAGTGAGAAGACATGGTCTCTATCGTCGTGACGACCCACTACAGGAACGACAAACTCGGGGGTGCAATCGAGAGTGCGCTTGGTCAGACTCATGACGGTATCGAAGTCATCGTCGTTGACGGTTCTGGTGAGCGCCATGCCGAAGAGGTTGCATCGGAGTACGACGTGAATTACATTGCTCAAGACGAGGACCGCGGCATTGCTGCGGATCGCGATCTCGGGATCGAAACTGCGAATCACGATACGATTCACTTTCTCGACGACGACGATAGACTCGAACCGACAGCCATCGAACTAAAGAACAAGGTTTTGAACGAACGGGAAGAAGTGGGCGTTGTCTACAGTGGGATCAAATGGGAGAACGACCACGAAGTGAATCCCAATCCGGATATTCGTGGTAACGTTCTCGAATACGCACTCGTATTCGAGATGTCGCCATGTCTGCCGTCGACGATGTTACTTGATCGAGAGGCGATCGAGGACGTGGCACCCACAGCTAAACTCCCGGGAGATGACGGACCGATGAAAATTGAGCTGGCTCGTAGGACGCAATTCGAATTCGTAGACTCACCCCTCACCCTGAAGGGAGAGTCGGAAGATGCTCTCAGCAGTGGCGGCGAAGAGATCGACGAGAACTATGAATCCGTTCGACTCACGATTATTGATTACTACGATGATCTCTATAACGAGGTTGATGCGGGTTTGAAAAACAAAGCACTTCGCCGCTCGCATCTTCTGGAAGCGGCCGTTCGAATGGAAAATCAGTTCTGGTCTCCGAGAGCGATCCAACACATGGTATTAGCGAATTATTACTCATCAGGTTTCGATATTGAGTGTATGGGTGGTCTCGTGGCCTCCTTTTTCGGTAGGCCTGCTTGGGACTTTGGGCGTCAAGTTCATAATTGGTTGATTCTGGAAGATAGTCATGAAGGGTCGATTGCCTAACTGCAAGAAACTCGTTGTGTCCCGGTATCCTGTCGTGTTGGAAATCTCATAATACGGTGCTTTGCTCAGTCTATTTCATAGAATATTTGTTCAACCGAGTCGAATAGTGAAATCACCTCACAACCAGTATCGGAGTGCTGCAGCACCCCCACCTGCGAGAAATTTAAGATCTACCATTGCAGATTCTAGTGGCTTGGTCGCTTGGCTAAGAGCGATATTCATCATTGATGACGACTCAGAAACTGACATGTCCTCAGTTAGGTTGCTTGGGACATGACGTCTTTCGTCACTCACTCCCAGCTGGCCGTGTGTAAGTCGGCACCGCATCTGATAGTAGCCCCGTTGAAACGCTCTTTTGTTTTGTCTCTCTGTTGCAGGATGATGATAGACGGGATTTTCGTACCATTTCTCGAATGTGACTCCTGCTTTGTCCATTCGTGTGAATAACTCCGTGTCTTCAACAATAGGATACGACTCGTCGAATGAAAATTGGTCCATTACAGCACCCGGGACAGCAAGATTCGAGAGATCGTACCCGTGTCCAGGGCGGCCAATCTCGCCATAGTGGGCTACACGTTGTTCCGGTAAGTCAAAATCTGCTACGATCCGCTTTAACCAGTCTTTTGAGATTGGTGCTGCATCCGTTTCCGTAAACACGTATAGGTCGCCCGATGCTCTCTTAATCGCATCGTTCCATGCCGTGGGAATGCCCTCTTTTGTTGATCCAACTACTTCCACATTATCATATGTCTGATTACTTACTCGTTGACGGACTTTTCCAATTTCCGCGTTATTCAACCCGATCGTAACTACTGAAACTTCCAACCCAGACGCCATTTGTTATATAAGAAAGACATCTAACAATAAACCTTACCATCACATGGCTGTTGAATAGGATACTATGATGTTAATCAAACTGATTCCTTGGGTTATTCGCACCAACAGAGAGATCACCAGTGGTTTCATAGGTGTCTTGGATGAAACGATTTCAGTGGTAGCCAAGATCCCGTAACTTTTGCTTGACGTTTGCCGTCATGTTTTCACCAGTGTATTCTAGATGATCGGTCATCGTTTCACTATCCGTAGCAGTTGTCTCCGCCCAAGGAACTTGGCGGATTGCCGGAACTGGCATATGTGCTGGATGCCCGTATATCCCCCACTCGCCGAGCGCATTTCCATGATCGCTTGTGATTATAACTGAGTCGGCGTCAATATTTTCCATGAGGACACCGACGCTATCGAGCACATAACGGAGATTCTCTCGATATCCTTCCCAGACTTTTTCTTTTGATACATCACCTCTACGAAGTCGCTCCCAGACTCGGTGCTCTTGATGTTCACCGAACTGTGAAAGTTGAATCCCTTGACCGTCAGATGTCTCCATATCTGGTATGAATGGCCAGTGTGGTTGATTATAATGGACAAGAAGTTTATTGGGTTGCTGTTCACGACCAACAGTAATTGCCCGTTTAGTTACCGATTCAGCTCTGACATTCCCGACTTGATCGTCCCATTCATAACGCCAGATCTCATCAAGAGTTTCAAACCACGAGTCTGACAGCATTTCGTCCGATGCAGGGTTTGCACACAGGTAGTAGGTGTTTTGTGTGACAGAACGGGTATTTTCGGTGAACGTCTTTTCCATCCATACAGGAGTCATAGTATCAACTGAGGATCTATTATCTATTCTTTCAATATAATCATAATTTGGGGCCACTTCCTTGAATAAATCAAAGCGGCAAGCATCCAGAACAATCAACATGTCCCATTCATCTGCAAATATGGATTCGCCGTTCACCGTCAAAGCTGAGACGTAATGGAGTGATTTGCGGTAAATATCTTTGAGTGAGACCATACGTCGCAATCAGCAGAATATACCTTTAGATTGACGGTGCATGGATTGTAGACGGGTTTCACACTCGTTATTCACACCCGACAAGCGATGGGTCAGTGGAAACTGATTTAATTACGGTAGATTTCTACTACGTGTACCGGATAGACCGGCGACAGGATTAGTCATGAAATTCGGACTCGTCGTACTGGATACGCTTCGGTTCGATACACTCCAGTCCGAAATGCAAGCACTCCAGCGGTGGACCGACCACATTTTCACGGACCTTTACTCAACCTCGCGCTGGACAGTCCCAGCCCACGGCTCGATGTTTACCGGTCTGCACCCAACCGAGATTGGGACCACTTCCGACGACCGATATCTCGATACGAACATCCCAACAATCGCTGAGCAGTTCTCAAACACTGACTACCACACACATTGCTTGAGCAACAATATCCACATCGATCCGTTCTTCGGATTTACCCGTGGTTTCGAGTCATTCACACGGGGTCCAGCACTCGAAAAACGCCCAGAAGACCGCGACCAGGACTTCGACTGGGACGCACTCTTTTCGAAGCTTGGCGATGGGCCGACTCGATATCTCCAGGCGGTAAACGAGATCGTCCGATCAGATGCACCGACTCTTCCAACACTCAAAACCGGCGTGCAGATGGCACGCGCCCCGCCGGTCAACCAGTCCACGAACGATCTGGATTGGTTCCTCAACGCGTTCGACTCCATCGCGAACTCTCCACCGGACGACCTCTTCATGTTCGCGAACCTGATGCCCACGCATTACCCCTACGACCCACCCGAGGGCTACTGCGATTACGAACCCCTCAATACCTCTCCCCTTAAACTCACCCTCCGCGACGAGCCAGTCACAAATATAGAACACGAACGCCACCTCAGAAACTACGAGGGAGCGGCCCGCTATCTCGATGACGAACTCCCGCAGGTCATCGACGCCATCGACTGGGACGCCCTCTTCATCGTCGGAGACCACGGCGAACTGTTCGGCGAACACGGGATCCGCGGCCACGAGTACGGCATGTACGAGGAACTCGTTCACGTCCCCTGTCTCGCCTTCGGGAACGAAATTCCAGAGGGCGAGACTGACGCCGTCGCGAGTTTGCTGGACGTCCACCGCACGCTGCTCGACATCGCCGGTATCGAACCGGGCGAGCACGTCCGCGGTGAGAACCTCTTCGAACTCTCCGCGGACGACGACCGCGCCGTCTACGCCGAGAGCGTCGGCTGCGGGCAGTACGACCCCGACGCGCAAGGCATCGGCGCGAAAGTCCCCGCCTCGTGGGGCGAGGAACACTACATGCTCCGCACGAACGACGCGATGTTCATCCACGACAAGGACGGGTCGCGTACGATCGACCCCGAGGACGGATCCGAAATCGAGGATGCGGGACTCGAAGAGCGCGCGGAGCGACTCCGCGACGACCTGGGCGATTACACCGGTGACGGGTCCGGAGCCGAAGAAGTACCCGACGAGATCGAAGACCGACTCGAACACCTCGGGTACAAGTAACGCATGACCGACCCACTCCGCGTCAAGTTCTTCACGCTCACGCCCGGCGGCGGCTCCGAACACATCTACCTCGACGCCCTCAGAGACGCGCTCACGGACCAGGGCGTCGAACCGGTCGACGACTGGCGCGAGGCCGACGTCGTCCACCTCTTCGAAGTCAACGCCCTCACGGGCGACACTATCCTCGCCTTCGAGTTCCCCACGCTCCTCCGTGTCCTCCGCTCGGACACGCCGCTGGTCATCTCTACCGACGACCTCTACTTCTCCGGCGACCCGGACCTGACGGTCCACCCCCGACTCTACCCCCTGAATCACCGCCTCCAGCGCGCCCTCTTCGAGCGCGCCGACGCCATCATCGCCATCTCGCGCAGCGTCGAGCAACGGCTCGCCGCTCACGTCACGAACACTCCGATTCACGTCGTGCATCACGGCGTCGACGACGCGTATCGCGACGCGTACACCGATCCCGCGGAACCGTTCGTGCTGCACGTCTCGCTCGCGGCACCCAGAAAAAACCCCGATGCGGTCGCCGAAGTGGCGCGACGCCTCGACGGTCGCATGGTCGTCGCCGGTGGCGGGTGGGACGAGCGCCTGCCCGACGACGCCGAGACGCCGGGGTTCGTCCCCGAGGGCGACCTGATCGACCTCTACCACCGCGCCCCCGTGTTCTACTTCCCGACGCGCCACGAGGGCTTCGGCCTCCCCGTCCTCGAAGCGATGGCCGCCTCGACGGCCGTCGTCTCCTCGGACGTCTACTCCGTCCCCGAAGTCGCGGGCGACGCGGCCGTGCTCGAAGACCCCGAGGACGTCGACGCGCACGTCGCCGCGCTGGAGCGACTGCTCGATGACGAGGCCGAGCGACGGCGACTCGCCGAGCGCGCCCACGACCGCGCCGGCGGGTTCACGTGGACCGAGGCCGCCAGGGGGACGCGGACGGTGTACCGGCGCGCGCTGGACGGGTGACCGGGTCGCCGCTCCGACGCGGGACTGTCCGACACGAGACGCGACCGAGCCGGTCTCTCCGGGGTGTTGCGGAGGCTTATGAACGTGGGCGCACTACGGTGCGTTGATGAGAGATATCGTCTCTGACGATGACGTTCTCGGCGGAGACCCCCGACTGTCGGGTACCCGTATCGCCGTCCTCCACGTCTATCGTCAGTACCAGGACGGCGTGTCCCCCGAGGGGATCGCGAGTAACTACGACGGCGTCTCTGTTGCCGACGTTCACAACGCGCTCGCGTTCGTCTTCGACAACCCGGACCGCCTCCGCTCGCTGGAACGGGCGGACCGCGAGGCTGTCGAACGGATACGTGAGGAGCGCCCGGTCGATCCGGAAGAGTTCACGAACCGCGTCTAATGCGGCTCCTGGCTGACGAGAACGTCGTCCCGGCACACGTGTCTGCGCTCGATTCGGCCGGTCGCGACGTTCAGCGGAGCGACGACGTCCTCGAGAAGGGTGCGGCCGACGAGGCGGTTCTCGGAACCGCCGCTGGAGCGAATCGAGTCGTCCTCACCTACGACAGGAAGGATTTCTCCGACGTGACGGACCACGCGGGCGTCCTCATCGCGAGAGAGGATATGCGGCCCCGAGACCTGCGAAACGCCGTCGAGCGAGTGTCGACTGCATATCCGACCCTCGACGACGTGGTGGAGTACCTCTCCGACTGGGCCTGACTCCGGTACCGAAGTCACGGACAGCACAGCGAGGGCCCCGAGAGTGTTCCTTCGACCCGAGATCCGGAGAGTCCGGACGCTGTCTGAGCCGTGACAATCGGGAATTGCCGCCCGCTCCTTGAAGCCGTGACCGCCTCGACGACCCTGGTCACGTCGACAGCCTCTTCGGTGCCGGATGGTGCCGACGAAGCGAATGTTTTTACGTCCATATACGCGATATACACTCGAATACATGCCCATTCAGTTCGACGAGTACACGGGGTCGGACGAGTTCGGGAACTGGCTTCGCCCGGACTCGAACAGTTACGTCATCCTCTCGTTTCTGGCGGAGCACCCGGAACAGGGCTTTACCCCGACGGAAATCCACGAGAACGTCGACATTCCGATGGGCAGTGTCGGCCCGACGCTCCAGCGCCTCGAGGACCGGGGGCTGGTCCGACACAAGGGTTCGTACTGGGCGATCGCTCGGGACGGCCGTCTCGCCGGTCTCGCGTCGACGCTCTCCACGTTGCGATCCATGGACGACTTCGACGACTGGGACGGGGTCGACTGGGAAGCGGAAGCGGCTGACAGGGACGAGATGGAAGCGTGGCGAGACAGTCGCCGAGAGTAACGTGTCCCCGAACCACCTGCGGTGTGAAGTCGTCACTCACCCGTCGCTATTCAATTCGTACAACCGCCCGTTCGTCGTCGTCAGTCACGATACGAACTCGGACTACCCTGACCAACACATCGCGCTCGGAATATCGACGACCGAGGTCGACGAGAGTATCCCGATAACTTCCGATGACTGGGCAGTCGGGAGTCTCTCGAAGCGAAGCCACATCCACCCTCGATACCCGACTGTCATCTCGGAATCCGACGTCGTGACGACAGTCGGTGCGCTGACAGCGGACATCGTCGACGATGCAGTCACAGCGCTCGGCCAGGAGATTGGAGTGACTCCCTCCACGGACTGAACGGCGTCGAATCCCGATCAGCGGGACGGTGTTCTGTGGACTGCCGTCGCTCTAGCGGGGAGGGCCGACGCCGCGCCGTCGTAGCGGGTCGACCGCCGGGCGGGTCGCTGCATCCGCGAGAGGACCGAGATACGGGCGTCAGCGACTATCTCGTCACGGTGGGCTACTTTCGACGACGGACGCCGATAGCGCGCACTACGGGTCTCAGGGCCAGCCGGTTCCGTGCTGGAAGATGTCCCGCAGGATCTCCAGTTCCTCCTCCTGCGAGATGTACTCGGCGTCCATACAGGCGTGGACGACCTTGTGGACGAGCTCTGGATCGGGTTCGAACGTCTCGTCGCCACCCTTGAGTGCGGTCTCCAGCGCCTCGATCCTGGCTTCGAGCGCGGCGACCCGCCCCGGGTCCCCGGTCGATGAGCCCTCCGCCACCGTCGACTCGGTCGCGCTCCCGCCGCGGTACTCGAACAGGTCGTCGACGAACGCGGCCCGCTCGGGCCACTCGAATCCGTCGACGGACCCCAGGCGCTTGGAGACCGTCGCTCTGCTCACGCCGAGTTCCTCGGCGATTTCGGCCTGCGTGGCCGACGGCCGCTCCGCGACCGCGACGAGCGTCTCGCGCTGCTTGTCGGACAGGACCGACGGGTCTGGAACGCCCGCGTCGTCCGACTCCTCGGGTGCTGCGTCGCCGCTGTCGCCGGCCGTCGCGGTATCGCCCGCTACGCCGTCGGTCGGATCGCTGTCAACACTCCCGTCGACGGCCGCTGTCGAATCGTCGTCCAGCACACCCCGCTGGGCCGACTCGTCCGCGTCACTCGCGGTGTCGACGGTCACGCCGTCGTCCGCCGTCGTCGAGCCGTTACCTGTGGCCGACTCCGGAGCGTTCACCGCCGGTCCGTTGTCGACAGTGGGGTTCTGGCGGCCGCCGTCGCTCGCGGTCTCTCGATGGCGCCCGTCCGTGGCGTTGCCCCCCGCGCCGCTGTCGCCAAGCTGAGGGCTGGCTGCCGTCTCCGGCTCGTGGTCGCCGGTTTCGCCCGCCCCGTCGCCCGTGTCAGTGTCGCTGTGCTCGCTCTCGTGCTGTTCGTCCGGACGCTCGTCGGCGGGATCGCCGTACTCCTCGAGGACGCGCTCGACGAAAGTGATAGAAGCCCCGCTCACCTCGTCGGCGATCGCTTCCATCGAAGCGTTCGGATTCGCGCCCGCGATGTCGAGGATCTTCCGGTGGATCAGTGCTCGCGGCTTCGTGCCGGAGCTGACACCCGTGGACGTGGTCCCACCCGTCCTTTCAACCCGTTCGGTCATGCGTCTGTGACATTGCGCTGGAAGCTATTAACCACTGGTTACTCTTTCAATATTTGAATATGCGACGTATTTTCCTTGGTCTATCAGGCTATTTTAGAGAGTCTTGCAATATCCATGATCGATACTTACTGGTGTCGGTAGCCCGGTACCGACGGGAATCGGGGCTATTCGGGGTTGACGTCCGCGGTTCGGTCGAACAGCGGGAGCAGTCGGTGACGGGTCTGCTCGTCGTGGGCGGCGGGGTCGAGGTGGTAATGAGCGACAGCACCGGCCGACTCGACTTCGTCGGTGACGATCCGGAGGAAGTGAAACACCTCGTCGAGGGTGTTGTACTGCAACAGCGGCGTGATAGAGTCAAGACAGACCGACACAGCAGCGTCGTCGTCCTCCCAGTCGGAAAACCGGTCCATGATCGAGACACCGAGACCCGTCAAGTCACCCGGATTCCGATTGGTCGTGACCGACGACGCGCCGGGAACTGACGGCGTCTGGTCGCCGGCCCGCGACCCGGCGTCGGGGTCGGTCGTGATCACCGCGATCTCCTCGGGGTCGTCGTCGAGGACGGAGTCGACCGTCCGGACGCGGGTCCGCGGCGCCGTGGTGATCGTGATAAGCAACACCTTCACCCGGTTGGCCTGGTCGACCGCCAGCAGGTCGGCACACCGGTCGCCGTTCCCCCCATCGAGCCACGCGCCTCTGAGCAGGACGTTCGCCCCCGTCTCGGTGACCTCGCTCCGTGGGTCGCCGGGCACCATTGCTACTCCCGACTGTCACTTCCTGACGTGTTAAACTTACTATCGGTCTAGCCTGCACGTACCAGTGGCCGGTTGTGACATGTTTCGCCACACATTGTAACGAAATACGTCACCGATAGTGACACGTTCCCCCATCGGTTGTGAGGATGTGTCTTACCGGTCGTGGGCGAGGGTCGGCCGTGTGCCGTTCGCGTCGGGAGTCACGGAGACGAGCAGACGGAGCGTCTGGTCGGGAGCGCCGGCCGTCCCGCCGCCCGTGTAGAGCGACAGTCTGAGCCGTTTCTCACCGGGCGTCTCGGGCGTGAACGAGACGTTCGTCTCCCACGTCGCCTCGTTCTCGACGGTCACGGTGCGGTCGAACACCGTTCGGTCGTCGAGCGTCGCCGTCACGGCGTACTGCTCGGATCCGTGTTCGTGGTTCGTGAGACCGACGACGAACGTTCCCGTCTCACCGACTGTGAGATCCGTCGGATACCCGCTCGCGTTCCCGTCGGGCCCGAGCACGTAGAACTCGGTGTACGGGTCGGTCGTCTCCGGCGGCGCCACGGCCAGGTAGACGACGCCCCCGACCGCGGCCAGAAGCACGACCAGCAGCGCCACGGTCACCCACCGCTCGACGCGCGAGTCCGGGAGAATGCCGGAACGGCCCTCAGACGGCGCTCCGTCGTCGTACGTCGCACTCATCGACTCGACGCCGTCACGGCCGTCGCGTGTACGTCTCCTGTCTTCGGACATACGAGTTCGATCCGTCCCGGCCGCCGAGTGGCCCCTCGTGCGGTCGACGAGCGCCTCGCGGCCGGCCGAGTTCGCTGACAGTGACACAACACCCAGACCCGTTAAAACGTCTCGGGTTCGCCGTTCGGTCTGACGTTCGCGGTCCGTGACTTCCGTGGACGGCCCCCCGACCGGACCGTTTATACAGGTCGATTCGTTTTCATTACACAGTACGACCACTCGTGAGCCTCGACAAACGTCGGTTTTCACAGCGGTTCGTCGACCGGGTCCGTGAGTCGTGGATGGACCGGCCGGACCGGTTGGTCCCGGCCCTCGTGGCCTCGACCGGGATCGTCGCGAGCGAACTCCTGCTGTTCTCCGGTCGGACCTGGCCCGCCATCTGGGGACATTTCGGGACGCTGTTGCTGTGTACGCTCTTGCTCCAGCGGGGCCACGACGCGACGCTCGTCCAGGTCTTTCTCCTGGTCCCCCTCTTTCGCCTCGTCAACCTCGGGATGCCGGTCTTCTTCCAGCTGACGGCCTACTGGTTCCCGCTGATATACGGTCCCCTTGTCCCCGCGCTCGTCTACGTCGACCGCCTCGCGCCTGACGTCGACGTCTCCTTCGGGGTGCGCCGCGGACTCCTGTTGGCCCCGCTCGCCATCCCGCTTGGCGGTCTGCTGGCCGAAGTCGAGTCCGCCATCCTCCAGTCGGCGGCGCTGATCCCGACCTGGAGCCTCGGCCAGCTCGCGATGATAACGGTCGTGATGATCTGTTTCGTCGGATTCGTCGAGGAGTACCTCTTTCGCGGCCTGCTCCAGCCCGTCCTGCAGGAGTCGTTCGGCCGCTGGACGGGCATCGTCGCCGCCAGCGCGCTGTTCGGGCTGATGCACTCCGGCTACGGCATCCCCGAAGAGATGCTGTTCGCCGGCGTCATCGGCTTCGTCTTCGGCGTCTGCTACGAGTATCTCGACAGCCTCGTGTTCATCACTATCGTCCACGGCGTGTTGAACGTCTTCCTGTTCGCCGTCCTGCCGATCCAGGGGTCGTACATCTCCTTCTAAGAGTACATCGGCCCGCGGAGCGGTCCCACCCGGACAGTCGTCTCCATCGACGGGACAACTCGAGAGACTACAAACACGAACAGCCGAGCTGTCGAGCGCGGCCACCAGGCTTAGGCGGCCGTGACGAGACTGCCAGTCGGTGGGACCGACGACACGCCCCTCTCCTCGAGGATGGCCGGCTGTCGGACGCGCCGTTCACGCGGCTGGGCGGTCGAAAGAACACGGTTCGCTTCGGTAGAAAATCGCTATCGGCTGCCAACGAAATGCGGTCAGAGCAGTTGCATCGTTCGGAACGCGACGATGCCGGCGAAGGTGAGGCCGAGCGGGACGGCGGTCGCGACGAGCGTCTGTCGGACGCGCTCGTCCGCGTCAGGACTGGCCGAGACGATATCGAGATGCGCGAGCACGTAGACGAGCGTGACGGCCACCGCGATCCCGCCGATGCCCGTTCCCACCGGCGAGAGCAGCGACGTCACTGTCGCCGAGACACCGGCAGCGCTCGACGACGCACTGCTCGCGGAACTGGAGACGACGGCGGTTGCTCCCATCGTGACTTTCTGTTCGCCTCGATGACTAAAAGGTATTTCGGATGGCACAGTTCGCGACCGGCGACGAACTGCTATCCGGCCACTAGTTGGGACGAGACCCGGAAGTGTTGAGAGAGTGTTCAGTCCGTGTACTGCGCGAGGATGCTGAGGAAAAACGAGTTGAACACTGTCTGGACGCCCATGAGGATGGTTCCGGCGGCGACCAGGTTCCAGGAGGCGCTCGGGACCGCGGCGTAGCCCTCGATGGTCCACGCGACGACGCCGTACGTGAGGAACGCGGCACCGGCGGCAAACAGCACGACTCCGACGGTCGCGCCCGTTTCGAGCGTGAACCGTGCACGGATCGCGTTCGTTACCGGGTCCTGTGGCTGACGGATCGGGTCCGCAGCGATCGACGTGAACAGCGCCAGGCTCCCGACCTGATACCCGACCATCGTAAAGAGGATCCCGCCGATGAGCGTTTGTATCCCGAAGTAGACGGGGCCGATCGCGCCGCCCCGAACGGACGCGGCGACGATCGCCATCCCCACGATTCCGAACACGATCGACGGCAGCGTGAACAGGTAGCCGGGCGCGTTCGTGAGCATGAACTTCACGTGGCGCCACCCGTCGCTGAAACTGTCCAGTGTCGCGTCGCCCACGCGTTCGTGGTAGGTGATCGGAACCTCCTCGATGGTCATGTCCCGCGTGGCGGCCTCCATGATCATCTCGCTGGCGAACTCCATGCCGCCGGTCTCGAGGTCTAGCCGTTCGAGCGAATCGCGTTTGATGACCCGCATCCCGCTGTGGGCGTCGCTGACGCCCGCGTCGTAGAACGTGTTGAGAAACCGGGTCAACAGCGGGTTCCCGACGTACTGGTGCAGCGGCGGCATCGCGTCGGGTTTGATCTCGCCTGCGAGCCGACTCCCCATGACTATGTCCGCGTCTCGATCGAGAGCGACCTCGAACAGTTTCGGCAACTCCCCGAAGTCGTAGGTCGTATCGGCGTCGCCGATAGCGACGTACTCGCCGCGGACGCGCTCGAACGCATACTTGTAGGCGTTCCCGTAGCCGGATTCGTCGGGTTCGACCACGATCGCGCCCATCTCGCGGGCGATCTCCGGCGTCCGGTCGGTCGAGCTGTCGCTGATGACGATTTCGGTCGTCAGGCCCAGTTCTTCGACCGCGTCTTCGACCTGTTCGATACAGGTGCGGACGCCTTCCTCCTCGTTGAGCGTCGGCAGGACGACGCTGAGCGTCGGCGACACGTCGCTGTCGCGGCCGACGATCCGACCGCTCCCGCCGCGGTCGCTCGACACGTGGGCCGCTGTCTGCATCCGCCCGGTCTCCCCGTCCCCCTCCCGTTCGACCGCCATCAGTCAGGTCGGCGGGGCTCTTCCGGCCCCTGCTCGGTCCGCCGCCGATAGCTCGCTCGCGATACCCCACCCAGCGTCGCCCCGGGTCGAGTCACCCTCGAGACTCGATAGTGGCGATCCAGGAAACCTCGGTTCACCCATACGATATCAACTCAGACAGGTAGATATGCCAGGATATCCTACAAAACACTTTCGTCACGGCTGATAGATTGTGAGGGACGTGCGTGCGGTAACGTCGCCGTTACCTCGTCGTTGAGTCTCCCGTTACCGGGGGTGCAATCGACGCGGCGTCGACCGGATTACCGCGCGGACCGGTTTCGCCAGCCGAGTCGCCGTCCGACGGCACCGCTCGCTGACCGCGCGGACCGAACCCCGTCGCGGACGGTCGAGACGAGCGAGCCCAGCGAGAGGAGACACACGTACACGAGCCCCAGCGCGAGGATGACCCCCACGTCGAGCAGATGACTGCCTACCCGTGAAGCTGATCCCATACCCACTCGTTGGCGCTCGTTCTACATAAACCGACCCCCGCAATTATCAGCTTCTGTAATGAGGTAGTCAGTTCCGGGACTTGGCCGGTGTACCTCTCCTCGCCAGTTCGCAGAAGTAGTGTCAAGTCCGGGAGTAGTCGTTCGGTCGACGCGGGGGCGGCGGCTCCCGCGCTATGCGGTGGATTCAACTGCGACGCGGGCGTGCCTCCGTGCGATGACGACCCGACAGGGGACCGAACGGCGGGCCAGCCTCCCGCCGACGGTCGTCGTCGGGTGGCTCTGTCTGGCCTGGGCAGTAGTCTTCCTCCCTGTAGTGCGGACGAGCGGTCTGCGGCCGCTGGTCGTCGTTCCGACGACGCTCGTGCTGCCCGGCTACGCCGTCGCCGGGGTCGCGTTCGGGGGAAGGACCGGCGACAATCCGCTCCAGGGGCCGATAGAGCTGTTCGTGGTCTCGGTCGCCCTCAGCGCGGCGGTCGCGATGGGCGTCGGCGCCGCACTGGCTGTTACCGTCGGCGTCTCCGCGACCGCCGCCCTCGCCGCGCTGACCGCCGTGACGCTCGGCTGTACGGCTCTGGCGGAAGGCCGATCCGGCTCCGCCGCCACCATCGCGACCCTGACCGAACCCGGACGGGCTGTTCGGTCGCTTCGAACGGCGCTCGCGAGTGTCAGACCGACCCCGCGACGAGCGCACGGGGCGCTCCGCCGACTTCGAGCGGCCCTCCCGGAACTCCCCATCGCGAGCGAGCGAGACGGTTCCTCCGCGGTGGTCGTCGCCGGGCTGGTCGTCCTCTGTGGCCTGGCCGGCACCGGCGCCGCGGCCTATCTCCTCGTCGGCCACGACGCGCCGGGGTACACCGAGTTCTCGGTCGCACCGGCGGCCGGTCCGGCGACCGAAATCCCGGAGAGCGCGTCACCGGCGTCGCTCGATACCCGGTTCGAACGGGGCGATACGCTCCGGATCCGTCTGCACAACGGTCGATCCGGTCCCGCCGACTACGAAGTGGTCGCGCTCGCCCAGCGGGCCGACCCCGGCGGGGACGTCGAGGTTCTCGCGTCGCGGACGCTCGAGCGATTCGATGTCGAACTCGCCGCAGGGGAGACGTGGCACGGTCACCACCGACCCGCGTTTCCGTGGTCGAACGGCTCCGTCCGCGTCGTCTACCGGCTCTTCCGAGACGACGCCGAGACGTCGGTCGCCGCGGTCCACCGCTGGGCGTCAGTTGCCCCAACTGACGGCGAAGCGAACGGCACTGAAGCGATCGTGAAGGAGACTGACGCGAGCACGAACGGCACCGCCCGTCTTCGTGCCGGGACCGTCGGAGGTGAACACCTCTGACCTATCGCCGCGCGCTCGTGACGCGCTGGTCGCGGCGCGACCGCCTCGCCGTCCTCGTCGTCGCGACCATCGTCGCGCTGCTGGTCGGGTCGACGCTCGTCGTGGTCGGGATCGGCGCCGAGACCGAAGCGGTCGCGGCGCAACTGAACGCCTCCGGGACCGTCACTGCCTACGACAGCCCCGACGCGGCGCGGGCAGCGGCGGACGGCGACTCGCTCGTCGTCCCGCTGTCGGTCGCGACAACCGCCGACGGGTCGACCCTGACCGTCGCGGGTCCGCCGAACGAGACGTCGGTCGACGGCGTCCGGACCGACCACCTCCCCTCGAGGACTGTCGCGTTCCCACTGCGCCGGAACGGGACGTCGGCGAACGAGTCCGTCTCGCTCGTGGGTCCGGACAGGGCGGTCGAGGTGCGCGCGGTCCCGCGGACCGACGGCGGGACGTTTCCGCCGTGGTGGGCCGTCGCCCGCCCGTCGACGGTCGAGGCCCTCGGGACGACGGGTGCGCTCCTGGTCGAACCGGCCAGCGACGGTGCCTTCTCACTGCGCGGACCGCCGCCGGACGACGTCCCGCTGACCAGCGGGCTCGCTTTCTTCGTGGCCGGGACGGACCAGCTCGTCCGCGCGCTGTTCGCCGTGACAGCCGGGGTGGGGCTGCTCGCCGTGGTCGTCGTCTTCAGCGTCACGCGGATGACGGTCCGCGACCGGCTGGAGACGCTCGCGGTCCTCCGGGCGACCGGCCTCCCGCGGTACCGGCTGCTCGCGCTGTTCGGCGCTCGCGCCGGGCTACTGACGCTCGTCGCGGTCGGTGCGGGCGCCGCCGCGGGCATCGTGTTGACGAACGCGGCCGTCAACGTCGCCGTGTTCGCGGGCGTGCCGACGACGCTCTCGCTCCGGGTCACGCCGGCCGCCGCGAGCGTGCTCGCTCCCGCTCTCTCGGGCGTGTTCGTCGCGGGCGTCCTCGCCGGCGTCGCGGCGGCCGTGCCGGCGGTGAGGCGAACGCCCGCCGCGCTCGAGCGACACGCCCGACCCGGTCCGAGCGGACGGCTCGAGCGCGCGCTGCCGGCGCGGCTCTCGAGGCTGACTCCCGACCTGCTCCCGGCAGACGCCGTCGTTCCGACCGCGCTGACGCTGGCCGTGTTCGTCGGCGTCGGTCTCGTGGCAACTGCGACCGTCGGAACCCTCGCCCCGCTGGCCGCGGCCGACGAGTCCACGGTCGTCCAGTCGGGAACGAACCACCCATGGGTCAGTCGCGTCGACGCCGACCTCGCCAGCGCGCTGCGCGAAAGCGGCACCGACGCGAGCGCCGAGATCCTCCTCTTCTCGGTCGTGGACGGCGATCCGTTCCTCACTCGCGGGGCCGCCTTCGACGCGTTCGCGGCCCTCTCGGACGCAGAGCTCGTCTCTGGGCGCGCTCCCGAGGGCCCCGGGGAAGCGGTCGTCGGTCGCGGACTGTCCCGCACGACCGGGATCGAAGTCGGCGACAGGGTCCCGCTCGGCGGCAGCGACCGGCCGGGGTACGCACAGGTCCGCGTCGTCGGGAGATACCGTGCGCCCGGCGTGTTCGACGACCACCTCGTCGTCCCGCTCGCGACCGCACGCCACCTCTCGAACGTCGGCCCCGGCGAGGTCAACGTCGTCCGCGTCGCCCGGTCGGCGCCGGAGGGTGGCGATACCGCTCCCGAGCGACCGGGCGACACGCCACCCGAAACCGACGGGACCGCTCTGACTGACGGGGGTCCCCCGGCCGGGGAACGGGACGGACTCTCGGTCGTGGACCTGACCGTTCCGTCGACGGTCGCCGCCGACCGCGGCGTGACGGTCGACGTCTCCGTCGCGAGCGGAGCGCGAGCGACGACCGACACCGTCACGGTCAGCCTGGGCGACAGGAACCGTCGGGTCGAGGTGAGCGCGGACGCGGAATCGACAGTCGATCGGCGCGTCCGCTTCGGCGACCTGGCGCCCGGGACCTACACCGTCAGCGCCGGCGAACTGACGCGGACGGTGCGGGTGGTCGCCGACGGTTCGCTGCGGCTGTCGGCGCTCCCGGCGGTTGGCCCGCCGAACGCGACGCTGCTCGTGACTGTCCGCGACGCGGACGGCGCGCCGGTCGGGAACGCGACGGTCACCGCGGGCGCGGACGACCCTGCGACGGCCAGCACGGGGTCCGACGGGCGCGCGGCGGTCACGCTGCCGGCCGCCGGAGCAGTCGCGGTTCGTGCGACCGCACCGGGGTACGCGAACGCCACGCGTCGGGTCACCGTCGACGCCGGTGCGAGTCGGGTCCCCGTCGGACGCCTGCGCGTGACGCCCTCGCGCGTCGAGGTGTTCGAGCGGCCGACGGCGACGCTCGAACTCGCGAACCCATGGAACGGGACCCGCGCGTGGCGAGTCGATCCCCCCGGCGCGGACCCGCGGACGGTCACGCTCGGCCCGGGCGAAGAGCGGACGGTGACGTCGACACTGGGCCGCGTCGGGTCGGGCAGACACCGCGTGACTGCGACGGCTGACGGCCGGACGGTCGCCACGGCCACCTACCGCGTGACCGGCGACGGGCGACTCGTCTCCGCGCTGGCGACCGGCGACCGTCGGGAGGTGACCGGAAGCGGCGTCGGGCAGGCGGCCACCCACCTGCTCGGCAACCTCTGGGTGGTGCTGGCCTCGCTGGTCGGCCTGGCTTCGCTCGCGACGGTCGCGACGACGACGACGACGTTCGCCCGCACCGTCCACGCTCGCCGCGAAACGATCGGGATCCGGCGCGCGACCGGGGCGAGTCGCGCGCAGGTGCTCCGTATCGTCCTGGCAGACGCGGCCGCTGTCGCCGTTCCCGCGACGGCCCTCGCGCTCGCGCTCGGGTACTCGGGTGCGTGGCTGCTCGCGCGAACCGGCGTGCTGACGGCCTTCGGCGTGTCGCTGGCCCCGTCGGCTTCGCCGGTCGCTCTCGCCGGACTCGCAGCGCTCTCGCTCGCGCTCGCGCTGGTCGGCGCCGCGCTCGCGGCGCTGGGGCTGGTGTGGCCGTCGCCGGCACGGACGCTGACGGTCGACCGCGAGCCGCCGGAAGGGGGTCCCGACGATGCGTGACCGCGGCATCGCGTGGTACGGCGTCTGTCTCCTGGCGTTCGCGCTGGCGCTTCGCCTGGTTCCGCTGGCCTGGAGTCCGCTCCCGTTCAACCCCGACGGGATCGGCTACGCCGCCCTCGCGGGAGACGTGCTCGCGCTCGACCGCCTCCCGCTCGAACGGATGGCCACCGACCAGGTCGGCTACACCTCGCTTCTGACGGTCGTCGCGGCCGTCGCCGGCGAATCGCCGCTCCGGATCGCCCAGCCCACGAGTGCGTTCCTCGGCGCGACGAGCGTCCTCGTCGGCGTCGTCCTCGCCCGCCGACTCGCGCTGGGTCTCGGGTGGTCGCGTCGTGACGCCCGACTCGCGGCGCTGACTGCCGGGTCGGTCCTCGCCCTCGAAGTCGTCTACCTCTATCGCTCGACGCCGACAGACGAGCAGACGGCGGCGCTCGTGCTGGTGCCCGTCGTCGTCCTCGCGAGCGAGCGGTGGATCGCCGCCGGCGACAGGGGCTGGGCCGCGGTCGGCGCGCTCGTCGTCGGGAGCGTGCCCCCGTTGCACAACCTCTCGGGACTGGTCGCGGTGCTGGCCGTCGCCGTCGTCGCGGGCGTCGCGGTCGTCCGGGACCCACGTGGACCAGTCGTGGCTCGCGCCGGTGCGACCGGCGCGCTCGTGGCGACGTACGTCTTCGGGTACCACCTGGCGCTCGCCCGGTACACGGGGGCAGTGATCGTCCAGGCCGACCGCCTCGTCGCGGTGCCTGGTCTGTTCGTCGCCTGGACGGTCCTCGCCGTCGCCGGGGCGGGGTGGTTCGTCACGACGAGCGACCGCGTCCGGCGCGGGACCGTCCTCGCCGTCGTCCTGGGCGGGTTCGGCCTGGTCGCACTCAACGCCGTGCGGACGGTTTTCCCCGCGACAGTGGCCACGTCCCGACCGATACTGTTCGCGCTCGCGCCACTGGTGGTCCCGGCGGTCCTGGCGGGACTGGCGGCACACGTCGTCGCGCGCGACCGGACCGTCGGCGCGACCACCGTCGCGCTGGTCGCGGGGCCGCTCGCGGTGGTGGGAACGGCGCTGACGGCGGCGCTCACTTTCGAGTACCTCGCGATGCTCTTCCGGGCGCAACTGTTCGCGCACGTCCCGCTGGTCGCGCTCGCGGGCGTAGGTGTGGCCGGCGTGGCACGCGGCCGGTCGGAGCGCGTCGGCGCTGTGCTGGCGGTGGCCGTCGTCGTCGCGGCGGCCGTCGGCGCGCCCCTCGCGTTCGCAGGTCTCGAGATCCTCCCGTACAAGAGCGTCACCACGCAGGCGGAGTTCGCAGCGACCGGGACGGCCGCGAGCGGTCTCGACGCCTGGACCACCGACGACCACCTCGGCAGGGTGGCGGGCTACTTCGACGCCGGTGGCGGGGGCCGCGGGCCGACCTATCGGTGGTTGCGCGGGGGCGACCCACCGCCTTCGTGTCCGGTGCTCGCCCAGCGGTCGTGGACGGCCACCGGGGCGCAGTTCTATCCACAGCCACCTGCGACGCTCTCGGGAGACGCCTACCGCGACTGGCGCGCCCGGAACGACGTGGTCGCGGTCACCGTCGCGCGCGATCCGCTGTCGGTGGTCGTGCCGCGCAACGGCACCGCGGCCTCGTGTTGAGTCGGGCCCGCCGCGAGGGACACACGCGGCCGCCGCGGCCGCGAAACCGTTAACCGCGGGCCGGCCCACCTCGCAGCCGTGAGCGACCACGTGCTGTCGGCCGCCGAGGTGTCCGTCTCGCGGGCCGGTGACGCGGTCCTCGACGGCGTCTCGCTCGCCGTCGACCCGGGCGAGCGCGTGCTGATCCAGGGGCCCAGCGGCGCGGGCAAGACGACGCTGTTCTCCGTGCTCGGGTTGCTGGAACCGCCCGATAGCGGCACTGTGACCGTCGACGGCCGCGACGTGAGCGACCTGCCCGACCGCGAACTCGCGCGGTTGCGGCGGTCGGTGCTGGGCTACGTCTATCAGGATTTCAAGCTGATTCCGGACCTCACGGCACGCGAGAACGCGGCGCTCCCGCAAGACCACGCCGGCGAACGCGACGATGTGTGGCTGGAGGAGTTGTTCGATCGCCTCGGCATCGCCGGCGTGGCGGACCAGTATCCCGCGTCGCTCTCGGGCGGCGAGAGCCAACGGGTCGCCACGGCTCGCGCGCTCGCCAACCGCCCCGACGTCGTGCTCGCCGACGAGCCGACCGGCCAGCTCGACCCCGACACCGCGGCGTCGCTGCTGGACCTGCTCTGCTCGCTCCAGGCCGACCTGGGAACCGCACTGGTCGTCGTCAGCCACGACCGCTCGCTCGTCGACAGATTCGACCGGGTGCTCGTCCTCGCGGACGGAACGATAACCGCGGCCGACTGACCGCATCGCGCGTCTCTTCCGGACACCAGCTCGAGACCGTCTCGAACGGCTCTACCACCGAAATTACTAGTATCGATATTCAAACCCACATAGAAAGAGGCAGTAATGGTTCCTCTAATCCGAATATATCCTGATCGAGTGGCCAACCTCCAGATTAGTATTCAATATTGATTATTGAGGGGGAGCCATTATACTGGTCGATCGCTTCCCTCCGACCATGGACGGAAGCCACGTCGAATCGCTCGCGGCCCTGCTCTGCTCGCGTCGCACCCGCGGGGGTGTCGACCGCTGATGTCGCCCGAGATTCTCCCCCAGCTGTTCAACATGTATCGGGAGATCCACAGCGCGCAACTCGGCGTGTTGCTGGGCCTGTTCGTGGGACTGCTCTACCGGGACCGGCCGGCGCTCGCGTACGCGTTGCTCTTTCTCGGCGTGCTCTCGGCGTTCGGGAACGCCTCGCGTATCGGCTTCCAGCCCGCCCCCGAGATCGAGACCAAACCCTGGTACTTCCTCAGCGGGCTCTACGTCTCGACGGTCGCGAACCTCCTCCTCGTGAAGTACGCGCCGGCGATGAAGCGTCGCGTCTCCCGGATCGCCGCCGGGGTCACCCGCAGCGACGGACCGCGCGACGACGCGGTCTGACCCGAAATCAGTCACCCAGCCTGTCCTCAGGCCAGCCACTCGTCGGGCTTGGTGTCGTAGTCGATATCGTCGGCCGCGAGGTGCTCGACGTCTTCCCAGGCGAGTTCGCGCATCGACACCTCCTCGCCGTCGTAGCGGATCAGCCGCCCGACCTCTTCGGGTTCGGGCTCGCGGTCCCGGCGTTTGGCCACCTCGACGTCGTGTTCGTCGAACTCCTTGACGATGGTCTTGAGATTCACGGGGCGACCCCAGAGTTCGAACACGCGTTCGAGGGTGTCCCGGGCCTGCTTGAGGTCGAGCATGACGCCGTTGTACTGGTGGGCGAGCAGGAGTTCGCCGGCGTTGTCGTAGTTACCGTCCTCGACGACGACGGTCGGCTTGCCGAAGTTCGTGAACTGCAGCATCAGCTTCTTCTTCACGTCCTCGTAATCCGTCGAGGTCGCCCGATAGTCGCCGGTCGACTGGGTGTACTCGTAGGTGAAGTAGTCGTTGTCGTCGACGAACTCCTGACTGAGGAACTCGTCGATGAAGGTGACGTCGTTGTGGCTCTCGCGGATCTCGCGCATCCGGTCCCAGCCCCGCGTGTAGTCGACGTCCGCCAGCGCCTCCGCGACCGACCCGTACCGCGAGTCGTCGAACATGTACCGCGAGACGCGCTCTAACTCCTCCTGACCGATGCGGGCGAGGAAGCCGCGGTTTTGCGGCTTGGTCAGCGAGTAGTGGCGCTCGGCCAGCCCCTCGTAGGTCAGCACCTTCCAGGGATATTTTGCCACGTCGATCGCTCCCTCGCGGGCGCGTTCGAGCGCCTCGGCGTCGACTCGCGGGTCGTCAGGGTCGAGATCGTCGAGACTCTCGGCGTCGATGCGGGCGACGGCGGGGTCGGGCTTGATGGTCTCCATGACGCCGTCGAAGTCGACGGTGTCGTGGAAGTTCCGCCAGGTGATCCCGTCGACGCGGAGCAGGCGCTCGACGACCTCGCGCCGGTTCTCGGTGTTCTCGATGTACTGCCAGAGTTCGAGGCCGAGCTTGTAGGGGTTGAGCCCGGGCGAGCCGAGCACGCGGGCCATGTGGTCGGCGTAGAGGACGAACTCGTCGTCGCCGGCGAAGTTTTCTCCCGCCATCATCGTCGACTCCCACTTCGAATTGTGGTTGACGAAGCCGGCGGCGGCATAGCGATGCGTCTCTTCGACGGAGATGTCGTAAACGGAGCCTTTGTCCTCGCAGAACGAGACGACCTCATCGGTCCAAGACTCTTCCTCGAACCACGAGAGATCGTCAAGATATGCACGAAGTGATTCGACCTTGTCGGAGTATCCGAATCCGATCTCATCGGCGAAGCGTTTCGCCGACTTCCCCGTCATGTGCAGGTGATAGCACCCGTCGGTCTGCTCTCGACGCCGGGTGAGGATATTAAAGTTCGTCAACAGTAGCTGCACCGTCTTGCCAATCGTCTCGCTTTTCGTGCTGAGGATCGCTCCCTGCTCACCAGCGTACCCATCGGCATCCATCAGTCCACGGAGGAATTCTGCGACGACAGAACGTGGCGAGCGTAGGACTGGTTCCGGAACGGTCTTTTCAGCAGCGGCGCTCCCGACGGGGAGATCCATCTCTTCTACGAGAAGCGATTTGAGGGCTTCTGAGTACGCGTAGACACGCCAGCGCGACCCTTGTTTTTCGACGGTTGGGTCGATTCCGAACAGCTCACTCGTCAGTCCCGCGAACTCCTCCGCGTGGGTTTCGCTCGCGGTGGTAAACCCGACGTGGCGAGAGTCGGTCGAAACGTGTCCATCACCAACCAAGAGCCCGAGGTATCGCCCGAACTGATCGGTAACCCGGTCCGGGACACGAATGGGGTCGAGCTGTGCGGTGCGACGGTCGTGGCCTTCGTATCGGTCGAGTGCATCCGCTATTGCATCGGCTCGTTCGGCCCGGCCGGTTTTCCGGTATCGCATCACGGTCCAGACCGAGACACCTGCCTCGTCAGCAACGTCTTGTAACGTAACATGCGTGGGATTTTCCCACTCGATGCGGACATGTTCCTCAGGCCAGACATCGTTTCCGCCCGAGATCTCGATCTCGTCACCCGCAGATAGTTCATCGAGTCGGATCCAGGAACCGTCGGCTCGTTTGATCCGATGATTGTTCGACCCGGTGAGTTCGAATCCACGTCGCGTCTCGATGGTCACGGTATCGTGGGCGTCGATGATGTTCGAATCATAGACCTTCCGGGGCTTCTCACCGTCGGAGACCGTCACCTGGTTTTCGACAATCTCGCGCATCGGAACGAGACCTTCCGTACTGAATACTTTCGTGTCGGGAGCGACACAGGCCCACCCCTCGTTCATCACCTTCGTCATCTTCTGCGGTGCGAAGTAGTACGCCTCCCGGCGCAGAGTCTCGAGGATTTCGCGCTGCCACTCTTCCATCTCGGCGGCCTTCTCGGCGTCGCGGTCGTACTGCATCCCGTGGCGGCGCAGGAACTCGAGGACGTCTTTTTCGGGTTCGGCGGGGAAGGAGACGGCCTCGCCGTCCTCGCTCTGGGACTCGAGCCACTCCTCGTCGAAGACCTGGCCCTTGACCTCCTCGGAGAGGTCGAGTTCGTCGAGTTGCTCGGCGATGTCGGCGACGTCGCGCTCGTCGATGAGGTCGACGCGGTCGTCGACGGGCTCGTAGGGCCGGTGCTGGTCGATGTTGTCCTCGAGTGTGAGCACGTTGTCGATCCACTTCTCGACCTCGCCGCGGTCGATTTCCGGGTCGGTCATGTACTCGCCGATAGTGTCGGCGTGGCGGGCCAACATCGCGGCCGCGTCGGGGTCGTCGGCGAACATGCCGAACCACTCGTTGTTGGCGAAGAAGTCCGCGTGGGCCTCGACGTGGGTGATGACGGCCTTCTGGTCGGCGATGGTGTTGGACTCCTGGAGGAAGGCGTGGGAGGGGTCGTCGTTGTTGACGATCTCGAAGGCCTTCCCGCCGAGGAACTGCCCCTGTTTCTGCTGGCGGTCGTACTGCATCCCCCAGCGCCAGTGGGGGTACCGCCGCTGGAACCCGCCGTAGGCGATGAGTTCGTTCATCTCGTCGTAGTCGACGATCCAGTAGTTGACGGGATACGGGTCCAGCCCGAGTTTCAGCGCGAGGTTTCGCGCCTCGTCGACTGGCTCTTCGAGGTCGTCGGCGACGCGCTGGGCGTCGATGCGGTCGTCTATCGGTGGGCTCATAGGTCTCTCCTCCCGGTCGGTCTCGCCGCGACCGGTCGGCTGGTCGTTGGGCTCATTCGCTGTCCTCCGTGCTCAGGATCTCGTAGATGGCGTCGACCACGTCGTCTGGGCCGGAGACGTAGGCGACGGCCACGTCGCCGGCGTCGCGGAAGTGCCGTTCGACCTCCTCGGCGTGGGTCGCGTTGATCGCGTTCCCGCTGGGCTGGGTCTCGACGTAGGCGTGGAGGTTCGCCGGAATCTGCTCCATCAGCGGGATGACGCCCTCCTCGGTGTCGTTCGAGGAGTTCTCGGAGTCGCCCGCGGCGAAGACGTAGCGGTTCCACTCGCTCCAGGGGTACTCCTCCAGGAGTTCCTCGGCCAGCTGATAGGCCGAGGAGATGCGGGTCCCGCCGCCGCTCCGGATGCCGAAGAAGTCCTCGCGTTCGACCTCCCAGGCGTCGGCGTCGTGGGCGATGTAGACGAACTCGGCGTTGTCGTACTTGCCCTGGAGATACCAGTCCAGCGGCGTGAACGTCCGCTCGACGAGTTCGCGTTTCTTCTGGCGCATCGACCCCGAGACGTCGCGGATGTTGACGACGACGACGTTCTTCTCGCGCTCCTCGACGATCTCGGGGTAGCGATACCGCTCGTCTTCTCGGCGGAACGGGACCTGGTCGATGCCCTCCCGCCGGATGCGCTGGGCGGTGTCGACGCGCTCGACGTTTTCCTCCATCTCATCGAGACTCGCCCATTTCGTCTTCTCGTCGCTCGATATCTCCGCGTAGGCGTCCTCGAGCCACGAGCGGGAGACCGGCAGGTTCTCGCCGCGAGCCCACTCGAACACGCGGGCCGGCCCCCAGCCGTCGATCTTCAGCGCCTCGCGGACGTAGTCGCGGTCGAAGTCCATCGCCAGCTTGCGCTTCAGCCCCTTCTTGAACAGCGTCTCGAAGTCCAGCGTCGAGGTCGGACCCGTGCGCGTGATGTCGGTGAAGTCGCCCTCGGTCTCCTCGACCACTTTCTTGCCTTTGGGTTCGAGGTCGAGTCCCAGTTGCTCGTCGAGTTCCTGGGCGAACTCCTCGGGGTCCATCTCGTAGTACTCGTGTTCGCCGCCCTCCTCGCCGGGGTCGCCGTCCTCGTCGCCGTCACCCGGTTGCGGCTGGGGCTGACCGACGGGGTCGCCCTCCTCTGCGTCGCCCTGGCCCACGCCGCCCTTGTCGCGCTGGTCGTAGGCGAACTCGGGAAGGTCGACGATCTTGATGGGGATCCGGACCGAGTCCGGGCCGCTGCCGCCCATGTCGCCGTACTGGATGAACTCCGCCAGGTCCTGGCGGCGCTCTTCGCCGACGGCGCGATACCGTTCGAGATCCTCTCTCAGTCCCATTTGTAACTCACCTGGCTCATGACGTGCCGGCTGGTCAGCTCCGCCGAGGCGGGGCTGTAACCGAACAGTTCCTGCATGTTCGCGACGGTCTTCGCCTTCAGGTCCGCGGTTTCGGTCCCGCTCGGCGGGTTCGACCACTGGCGCGGGTCGAAGTCCTCGTAGGTGCGCTTGACGTCGGCCCACGAGTGGTCGCCCAGCACCGTCTCGATGACGGGAATCTCCTTCGGGGAGACGTCGGCGACGCGGAACTCCTCGTCGCGCCGTTGCCACGCGTGGCGATTGAGGGCGGTGATGATCTTGTCCTCGCGGAAGGATTCGACGGCGTCGTCGGGGTCGTTCCCCGCGTAATTGTCCTCGTCGAACCGACCCAGATGCTCGATTTCGAAGATTTTCATCTTCAGCGGGTCGGGGTCGACGAACTCGCCGCGGTCGTTGGTGATGCGCTCGTCGGTCGACCAGGCGTAGACGTGCTCGATGTACTCCTCGACGGTCGCTTCGTCGACGCGCTTGTCCCGCATCATCGCGTCGAGCACGTCCGTCTCCTGGCGGCCGAAGACGTAGTTCTTGACGGGAACGACCCGTTCCTCGAACTCCGCGGCCTCGGCGTTCGAGAAGACGGGCGCACTCGAGAGCCCCTCGGCCATCGCGTTGAGCACGTCCCTGGGCATCACGACGTGCTCGACGGGCAGGTCCGGGTGGTGGCGGTCCTGCACCTGGTGGAACAGTTCGGCGACGATATCGCGCGTGAACGTGACCGGGATACCGTGGTCGCCGTCGGTCGCGCCCGTCTCGAAGTCGAAGTCCTCGGCGTCGATGCGCTCGTCGCCCTCCTGGAGGTAGCCGCGGTCGAACAGGAGCGCCTTGTCGACGATGTCGTGGCCGTTGGGGACGTCGCCGACGTCCAGGCGCGTGACGACGGCGTACAGCGCCGCCGCCTCGATGGCGTGGGGCGCCAGTTCCTTGTCGTGGAGTTCGTCGTGGGCGTCGCGGACCTGCACGGTCAGGGGCTCCTGGATCCGCTCTTCGAGTTCGCTCCAGGACTCGGCGTCCCACACCGCGGTTTCGTCTGTGAGCTCACGATGCATCAGTTCGGCCTCCAGCGAGAGGTTCGTCAGGTAGGTGAACTCCCGCTTGTCCAGCCGACGCTTGAGCGCCTTCAGCGGGTCCTGGCCCTCGCGCTCGGCGTGCTGGTTGAGCTGCGCTTCGAGGTCCGGGTTCGAGATGACGACCAGTTGCGTGTCGATGTCCATCCCGATGCCCTTGTCGAGTTTGACCGATCCCTCGTCGGGGACGTTCAGCAGTTTCTGCAACAGGTCGGCGTGCTGGGCGGCGTCTTCGACGATGGTCAGGAGGCCGTTGCCCTGCGAGAGGACGCCGTCGTAGGAAAACGCCTGCGGGTTCTTGCGCCCGCGCGAGTCGAGTTCGCGGAGCATCCCCTGCATCCACGAGCCGACCAGGCGCTCCTTGGGCGGGCCGTCGTCCTCGGAGTGGAGGACGCCGATGCCCCGACCCACGTCGACGACGTAGTTTTTGACGCGGAGGTGTTTCGGGTCGGTCACCGCGGAGAACAGGTCCGTCGCGCCCTGGCGGCGGTACTGCTCTTCGAGGTAGTCGTAGGCCTCGCGACAGAACGGGTCGAGTCGCCCCTCGACGCGGACGGGAATGTGGTCGTCGAGGTTCTCGTTGATCAGGGCGACGAGCGCCTCGCGGACTTCCTCGGGGAAGACCGTCAGCGGGTGGGACTGGACGGGGCTCTCGTACCAGTCGTCTTCGTCGGCGACGGGCTGGTCGGCGTAGGTGAGGCCGCCGCCCGCCTCGCCCGCGCCCGCGACGTTCCACTCGACGGTGTAGCGGCGCCCTTCCTCGGTCTTCGAGTACTCCCGGAGGCCGTTGATGAGACAGCGCTTGAGTTCGGATTTCCCGGTCGCGGTCGGGCCGTCGAGCCAGACGATCTTCTCCTCTTTGCCCCGCCCCGCCGCGATCGACCGGAGGTCGTCGACGAAGGCGTTCAGGACCTCGGTGTTGCCGAGGATGGCGTGCTCGCCGTCGTTGTTCGGGTCGTCGAAGAAGCGATACCGCTCCTTCTGCTCGCCTTCCTCGATGACCGACCGGGTCCCCGAAGCCTCGATGGCGTCGAGGAGGTACTTCGCGGAGTGGGCGGCCAGCCGCGGCCGCTCCAGCACGAGGTCCACGTACTCGGCGAGGCTGCGGGGCTCCTCGTAGGTCCGGTCGAGCGCCCGGTTGGCCTCGTCGATGAAGGCGGTGCCGTCCACGGAGTCACTACCGCGCGCGGACCGGTCGTCGGTTCCGTTCCGGGTGTCGTCGCCGTGCATTACTCTTCCATCTCGCTTTTGGCGACTTCGGCGCCGGCGAACTCGAGCACCTCCTTGGCTCCTGCCTCGGAGTAGCCCTGTTCGACGAGCGCGTCGATCCACTGGTTGCGCTCGTCGTCGTCCATCTCGCCGCTCGACACGAGTGCCGAGAAGTTGATGTTGTGTTTCTTGTCCTCCCAGAGCTTGCGTTCCAGCGCGCGGCGCAAGCGGTCGTTGTCCTGCGGGTTGAACGTGTCGCCCTCGCGGGCCCGCCGCGAGACCCAGTTCGACACTTCCTGGCGGAAGTCGTCCTTGCGGTCCTCGGGCAGGTCGAGTTTCTCCTCGACCGAGCGGAGGAACTGCTCGTCGGGTTCCTGCTCGCGGCCGGTGATCTCGTCCTCGACGGTGGCGTCGTCGATGTAGGCCATGACGTGGTCCATGTACTTCTCGCCCTGGCGCTGGATCTCGTCGACGTCGTAGGCCAGCGCGTGACGCACGTCCTCGATGGCCCGCTCCTTGTACTCCTCGCGGACGAGTTCGAGGTAGCGGTGGTAGGTCTCGAAGCGGTCCTCGGGGATCGACCCGTGGTTCTCGAGGTTCCCCTCGAGGTGATTGAACGTCGTCAGCGGGGAGAGGAACTGGCGATCCCGGTGCATCGAGTCCATGATCGCCTCGGCGATCTCGTCGCCGATGAACCGGGGCGAGACGCCCTCCATCCCCTCGCCGATCTCGGCTTTCTCGGCGGCCTCGTCGCGCAACTTCTTCACGTCGACGTCCTCGGCCTCGTCGATCTCCCCGTTGTAGGCCTTGGCCTTCTGGACCAGCCCGACGTTGCCGGTGTCGGGCTCCTCGATCCGGGTGAGAACGCCGAAGAGACCCGCCATCTCGAGGGTGTGAGGCTCGACCTGGATGTCCGGGAGGTCGGCGTTCCGGAGCATCTTGCGGTAGATCCGGGCCTCCTCCTCGTACTGGAGGACGTACGGGAAGTCGATCCGCTTCGTCCGGTCGTTGAACGCCTCCATCTTCTCGTCGCCTTTCTTGTCCTTGTACTCGGGCATGTTCGTGCGCCCGACGATCACCTGGTCGATGTCGATCCGGGGGTTGTTCTTCGGCTTGATCGTCTGTTCCTGGGTCGCGTGCAGGAAGTCGTAGAGGAACTCCCGCTGGAGCTTGAGCAGTTCCTCGCCGGAGAACACGCCCCGGTTCGCGTTACAGAACGCCCCCGAGTAGTCGAACGCCCGGGGGTCGGACTCGCCGTAGATGGCGATCTTCGAGTAGTTGACGTCCCCCGTCAGCTCGGTCTCGTCCTGGTTTTTCTTGTCCTTGGGCTCGAAGGTCTCGATGGCCTGTCGCATGTTCTCGTCGGCGACGAGGCGCACGACCTCGATGTGGTTCGAGAGCACCTCCTCCAGGTCGTCCTCGTAGTGGGCGAGCAACCGATCCATGTAGAACTCGCTGGCCGGATCGAGAGCCTGCTCGTTGCGGATGGTGTAGGGGGCGTCGAGCTCCTCGTTGATGTCGTCGATGACGCGGTCGCGCTGTTCCTGCGGGAGGAGGACCATCGGGTCCTGGTTCATCGGCGAGCGGACCACGTCGTCGGCGGGGTCCTGGTCGGCGATGACGTCACAGAGGTTGGTCCAGCGGAAGGTGTACATCCGCCCGTCGTCGGTGCGGGTGTAGTCCTCGAAGTACCGACGAACCTGCCGGTCGAAGTCGGACTTCCCGGAGCCGACCGGCCCGAGAAGCAGTTTGATCCGCTTCTGTGGGCCGAGCCCGCGGGCGCCCGATTTCACCTTGTTGACGAACTCGTGGATCGCCTCGTGGACGACCCGGCCGTAGAACGTGTTCTCGCCGTCGTTGAGGGGGTCTTCGGAGGCGAGGTGGTACTCGACGACGCCGGCGTCCTCGTCGTACTCCGTGCCGTAGTAGTCGAACATGTCGGCGACGCGCTGGTGGGCGTTGCGCGCGACCTTCGGGTCGTCGTAGAGCCGTTCGAGGTACCACTCGAACGACCGGTAGCTCCGAAGGTCCGCCGGGATGGCGTCTCGGTACTCTCGACTCAACTCCGCTAGGGTCTCCTGTGAACCTGTCATGCTATCACAAACAGTCCGGATTGGGGAACTGTAACGACGCCAGCGCGCCGGTGACCGGCACCGACTCGCGTCGGTCCGGGCCGCGCCTGGCTCGGGTCGACCGCCGCTCGACCGCGTCGCTTCCGTTCGATGAAGGCTCCTGCCGACCGCCGGCGAACGCCCGTCGGGACGACAGTGTCGTCACACTCTCCGAACGGGGACCGTCGCGCCTGCCCAACCGCGCGTTCGCGTGCCATGTCTGAACACACCACTACCCCGTCCGGCACGACTGCCGTCGGGCGGTAGCGTCGGCGTACGGGTGGATCCTCCACCGATACTATTTATTATGTGGGGACTCGAGCCACATAAACCCTTCTCCGGTCGGTCCTTATTGCCCCTTAATTGCCGGGTATCGTACGGTAAAATGCGGGTGGGGCGGCGTGATCCGCACATCGTGCTACCCCCTGACACAGCAAGCCGTATATATACCCCCGACAGTCTCGGTGGGCCGGCGCGCTGGTCGGCGGTCGACCGCGACACTCTTGGCCGGGGGTCGACAACCGGCGAGTATGGGATTCGACGGGCTCGGCGACGGCTGGGCGGTCTGGACCGACGGCGCGGAGAAGGCGGTCCTCGTCTACCGCCCGGACGTCTTCGACACGCAGGCGTTTCCCGCGCCCTGTCTCCCGACAATATACGTCACCAAGGGTCGGCGCCGGCGCAAGCCAGGGAAGCAGACTCGCCCGGAAGACCCGTGGTTCGTCACGCTCTTTCTCGAACCCGAGATCGACCGGACCCCCGACCGCTTCGACACCCGCGCCGCGGCCGAGGCCGGCGCCGTGGACCTCGCCGACCGGTTCGCTCGCGGCGAGATCGACTACCGCTCGCTCTACCAGGTCCCGCGCGAGGAGTACTTCGAGAAACTCGACGAACTGACCGGCCGCGGCGAGTGAGTGGAGCTCTCCCCGTCAGTCGCCGTCCTGATCTCTCCGGTACCGGATGTCGACGATAGCGCCGATCACCAGCGCGACTCCGACCGCGTAGCCGATCACTTTGGGCACCACGTAGGGGTCGGCGACGCGCCGGGTTTCGGTCGGTCTGACCAGCACGTAGCTCCCGTTTCGCGCGATGACCGTCGCGTCCGCTCGTCGCGGGGCCGTCCGGTCGCCGGCGAGCGCGTCCCGCACCGCGGCCGGCGCCGCGTCAGTCTCGACCGCGAGCGCACGCGCGACAGCGTCCGCCGAAACCGTCTCGGCCCGCAGTCGGAACTGCCCGTCGGCGACGGACGCGTTCACCCGGTAGTACCGGTCGCGGACGTCGTCGGCCACGTAGCGGCGGTCGCGTAGCTCCCGAAGCGACGACGAGGTCGCCGACTCGGGCCGTGTGACCCGCTCGTCCAGCGCCGTCCGCACCGCGTCGAGCGTCGCCTCCGTCCCGTAGTCGACGGTCGGATGGTGATACAGGTCCTCGACGGCCTCGTCGTCCGCCAGGTCGAGTTCCGTCGTCGCGTAGTCGTAGCGCGTGTCCGCCCCCGGACCGTTGCCCACCAGCGGGTGGGCGAGGAGGAGACACCCCAGGAGCAGACCGGCGAGGGCTCGTCTGGAGGGCACAGTCGGCAGTTACCGGCTCCGGTCCAAAGTGGTGTCGGCTCGTCGCCCGGGACCGGGCGTCCGGCGACCGGGACCGAGCGTCCGGCGGCCGGGACCGCGCGTCCGGCAGCCGGGACCACAGCGGTCGGGGCCGCAGCCGCCGGGGCCGGGGCGGCCGGGAGACTTAATCGGCGGCGTCGCCAACTCCGGATATGACCACGCTCACGCTCGTCGGGACGCGACTGGCCGAGCCCGGCCGGGAGTTCGTCTATCGGGGGGAAGCGAGCGCCTGCGAGGGGTGTCCATACCGCGACCAGTGTCTCAATCTCACCGAAGGCCACCGCTACCGGGTCGCCGAGGTCCGCGAGAACGCCAGTCTGCTCGACTGCGGCGTCCACGACACCGGCGTCCAGGCCGTCGAAGTCGAGCCCGCGCCCCTGCAGGCGAACGTCGCCAGCGCCAGCGCCTACGCCGGGAGCAAAGTCTCCCTGGAAGGACCCTGTCCGCACACCGGCTGTCCGAGCCACGACCTCTGTGAACCCGCCGGCGCCGACTTCGACGAGTCCTACCGGATCGCCGAGGTCGTGGGCGACCCGCCCCACGACTACTGCATGCTCGACCGCGACCTCACGCTCGTCGAGTTCGAAGCGCCCGAGGAGTGAAGCGACACCGCCGATATCGGACGTCAGACGACGCCGAAACTGCGTCGGTAGCGCCGGGAGCAGTGGCTACGTCCGAAGCGTCGGGAGAAGTTTGCGTGGGTGCAGTCCCAGCGGGATGCACCTGCACTGTGTCCGCGAGGCGGACAGGTAGTGCGTGGGACCGGATTTGAACCACGGGCAGACAAACCGCGTCTCCCCTGGTTCAGATCCGGCCGCACACGATAGCCCACTCGCGTTCGCTCGTGGGCAAGCAGTGCGTGGGACCGGATTTGAACCGGCGGACCCCTACGGGACAGCGCCCTCAACGCTGCGCCGTTGGCCTGGCTTGGCTACCCACGCACTCGGTTGCTGTTTCGTTTCCGCAATCCAGTGTTCCCGAGGGTGATTAAAATCACTGTCGGTTCGCCGGCTCAGTGCGGGACGGCCCCACATCCGAACCGGCCCGCTCGACCCCGTCTGACCCCGGACCGTCGTCACATCGGTCCGTCACGTTGGACGCGGCTCGAACCGGGTTCTATCAGCTCGACTGTCAGGTCAGCGCGGAAACGCAAAGCGGACGATTCAAATACCGCCACTCCACTACGACCCGGCATGGCGAAGTACTCGACCGGTGGGGGAAGTTCCGGCGGGAGCGACAGTTGCGAGCTCTGCGGTGCCGAAAACACGGACCTCCGGACGGCGAACGTCGCCGGCGCCACCCTGGAAGTCTGCTCGAACTGCGCCCAGCACGGCGAGACGCAGGGCCCGAGCGGTTCGGGCTCGGACGACGACGGCGAGCGCGACCGCAAGCGCCGCGCCGCCCAGAACACGGCCCGCCTCCAGGACGCCCGCAAGGGCAACCCCGACCACTGGGAGGACGGCGCCGACTACGACGACGACCAGCTCCCCTATCTCGTCTCCGACTACGGCGAACTCCTCACCGAAGCGCGTCAGGACGCGGGCCTCCAGACGGGCGAACTCGCCGACGCCATCGGCGCCGACGAGGCCGACGTCCTCGCCGTCGAACAGGGCCGCGCCACGCAGGCCAACGTCGGCGGCTCGCTCATCGCCGCTATCGAAGACGAACTCGACATCGAACTCGCCGAGTCGGCCTGACTGCACCCCTCGCTCTCCGCTCCACGTCGTCTCGTCGTCTCGTCGTCTCACGCGGGCCCACCGCGCGCAGCCCCGAGATTTTTGGTCCGAGCCGCCCTCGTTCCGCCGATGACGTCCCGCCCAGCCGCCGACCCCTCGGTCACCGACTTCGAGGCGACCGTCGAACGCGTCGACGACCGCGAGGTCGTCCTCGACGAGACGTACTTCTACCCCGAAGGCGGCGGCCAGCCCGCCGACCGCGGGAGCATCGGCGGCGTCGCCGTCACCGACGTCCAGTCGGAGGGCGACGCCGTCGTCCACTCGCTCGCGGCAGAGCCGCCGTTCGAGGCCGGCGAGACAGTCACCGCGAGCGTCGACGACGACTTCCGCACCTACTGCATGCGCGCTCACACCGCGAGTCACCTCCTCTACGGCGCGGGCCGTCGCGTCCTCGAGGACCTGGGCTACGGCGGGTTCGGGATCGGCGAATCGAAGGTCCGCGTCGATTTCACCACGTCGACAGAGATCGACGACGAACGGCTCGTCGAACTCGAACGGCTGGTCAATCAGGCTATCTGGGACTCCCGGTCGGTCTCCTGGGAGCGACTCCCCCGCGAGGAGGCGCTCGCCCGCGAGGACGTGGCGTTCAACACCAGGACCGAGGAGGGGATCACCGGCGAGACGGTCAGGGTCGTGACCGTTGCCGACTGGGACGTGGCGGCCTGCGGCGGAACGCACGTCTCGAACACGCGCGAGATCGGCCCCGTCACGGTCCTCGACCGCTCGAACCCCGGTGAGGGACTGACGCGCGTGGAGTTCGCGGTCGGGCCGGACGCCATCGAACGTCGGGCGAGCGACCACGAGAACGCCCGGACCGCGGCGCGGGCCCTCGACACGCGCATCGACGAGTTACCGGACGCGGTCGACCGCCTCCGGGAGGAACGCGACGCCCTCGAACGCGAGGTCGATGCCCTCCGGGAGCAGGTCGTCGAGGCGCGGCTCTCGGATCTCCGGGAGGCCGTCGTCGAACGGGACGGCCGCGACTGGCTGGTCGGCGACCTGCCCGGACTCGACGCGAACGACCTCGCCGACGTCGCGCGGTCGATGGCCGGCACGGCGGCGGACGTGGTCGTGCTCGTCGGCGAAGACGGGTCGTATCTCGCTGCGGCCTCGGCCTGTGACCTCGACGCGGGCGACGTCGTCGGGCGGGCGACCGACGCCTTCGGCGGCGGGGGCGGTGGCAGTCCGTCGGTCGCGCAGGCGGGCGGTCTCGACGCGAGCGCCGAGGAAGTCACGGCGCTCTACGAGGGAGACTGACGCCGCTCGCGCCAGAGTCCGGTCGACAGTGTTTTCACGCAGAGAAGTCGCTCGAAAACCATTTATAATCGTCCTTTGAGTCCCTCGGTAGTGCCCTCCACGAGACTCCGCGAGCGCGTTCGCAGCATCTCCCCGACGGTCGGTGTCGTGTTGATGGTGCTCCTCGTCATCCTGCTGGTCGCAGTCCTGACATACACGGTGACGGGCTTTGCCGAGACGACAAGAGAGGAGTCGAAGGTGCACGCGGTCGGTGATTACGAGTTCGACGTCGTGGAGGCGAGCGGCGACACGCTGCGTATCGAACCGCGGTCGGTGTCGCTGCGCGGCGCGGATCTCGTCGTCCGGGTCAACGGCCACCGCGTCCACACCTGGGACGGCGAGGACACGGTCGAGATGACGTGTCTGTACCCCGGCGACCACCTGCGCATCGTCTCGGAAAAGGGCGATTCCACGTCGATCGTCGACGAACATCGGATGATCCGTTCGCTCAAGTGCGACCGTATCCGGCCGCTCCCGGAGAAGTTCGAGTACGCCTACGTCGATTACGAGGGGACCAGCGAGAAGGTCCGCGTCCAGCCCGATTTCACCTTCGGGGTCGAGATCGACCCGGACGGACCGGGATCCGACGGCGGCCCCAGCGCGGTGTTCAAAGAGGATATCGGCACGATCCCGGTGACCAACGAGTGGCACTACATCAGGCGGTACGACCGGGGCATCGAGGGGTTCGACCCGCCGGTCTGGGTCGTGGTGATGACCGACAACGTCCACTGGAAAAACGGCGGCGGCTCGAACGGACTGAACTGGACCGACGACCCCGCGGGCGAACCCGGCATCGACTCCTACGAGATCGACGGCGGCTCCGTCCGGGTGACCGCCAGCGGGAGCGAACCGACCAACGACATCTACTTCGTGTTCAAACCGGGGTGTGACGAGAGCGAGATCAAGATCGTCAACATCTCCGCCGGCTACCACAACCGCATCTACGTCGAAGGCGACGTGGCCATCGAGGACACCTACGACTACAGTGTCTACAACAGCAGTCGCACCGCACCGCCGGTGACGCTCGACGCGCCGGGCGTCAACTGTCCGGGTAGCTGAGTTGCGACTCGCGCGGGACCGATGTCCGCCGCCGCGACCGCCCACGCAATTTTTGCCGGACCCGGACCAATCCGGGGTATGGAACTGTCGGCGACGCAGGAAGCGATCCGGGAGACGGTCCACGAGTTCGCGGTCGAGGAGATCCGGCCGGGTGCGGCCGAGGCCGACCGGGCAGAGGAGTTTCCCGAGGACGTCTGGGACGGTCTCGCCGACCTGGACCTGACCGGGCTGACCGTCCCGGAAGAGTACGGCGGCTTCGACGCCGACCGCCTGACCTACGCCGTGGTCAACGAGCAGGTGGCCTACGGCGCGCTCGCGGTCGCCACGGCGCTGTCGGTCCACTGTCTCGCCACCTCCTGCATCGCCGAGTTCGCCGACGAGTCGGTGCGAGAGGAGTGGCTCCCGGAGATGGTCGACGGCCGACCGGTCGGCGCGTTCGCGCTCTCCGAACCCGACGCCGGCTCGAACCCCGCGGAGATGTCGACGACGGCGACGCCCGTGGGGGGCTCCGCAGGTGATGACGTCGACAGCGACCCCGACGTCTACGTCATCGACGGGGAGAAACAGTGGATCACGAACGGCGAGCGCTCGGGCGTGGTGATCGTCTTCGCGAAACTCGACTCGGGGGACCCGGACTCGATCACCCAGTTTCTCGTGCCCAAGGACGTCGACGGAGTCAGCGTGGGCGAGCCCGAGGACAAACTCGGGCTGCGCGCGAGCGACACGACGAGTCTGACCTTCGACGGCGTCGAGATCCCCGCGGAGTACCGCCTGACCGAACCCGGTCGTGGGCTCGCGGCGGCGCTCTCGATCCTGACGGGCGGGCGCGTCGGCATCGCCGCGCAGTCGGTCGGGCTCGCGCAGGCCGCACTCGACGAGGCCGTCGCCTACGCGGGCGACCGCGAGCAGTTCGACCGGCCGATAGCCGAGTTCCAGAGCATCCGGCACAAACTGGCCCGGATGTGGACCGACGTTCGCGCGGCGCGGCTGCTGACGTGGGACGCGGCCGAACGGCTGGAGACGGGCGGCGCGAACGCTGCCAGCACGACATCGAAAACGGCGAGCGCAGGCGCCGCCAGTCCGCGAGCGGCCGCGAGCATGGCGAAGGCCGTCGCGAGCGAGACGGCTCTCGACGTGACCAACGAGGCGGTGCAGATCCACGGCGGCTACGGCTACACGACGGAGTTCCCGGTCGAGCGCTTCTACCGCGACGCGAAGGTGACGACCATCTACGAGGGGACGACGCAGATCCAGCGCAACGTCATCGCCCGCGAACTGCTGGAGTGAGTGCGGACGGAGGCGGGCGGTCAGTCGCGGGCGGACGCGGGCCGTCGGTACCCGACACGCATTTGCACCGCTGTTCCCTATCGCGATTGTGAGCGAGTACGAGGCCATCGTGTACGACCTGGACGGGACACTCGTCCGACTCGACGTGGACTGGGACGCGGTCGCGGCGCGCTGTGGCGCGGTCCTCCGCGCGCGGGACGTCGAGGCCGCGGGCGCGAGCATCTGGGAGATGCGCGAGCGGGCCGCCGAGAACGACCTGCTGGAACGGGTCGACGAGACCATCGCCGAGTTCGAGCGCGAGGGCGCCCGGAGCGCCAGTCGACTCCCGCTCGCGGACGAACTACCGCGCGATGAGGCGGTCGGCGTCTGCTCGCTGAACGCGTCGGCCGCATGCCGGATCGCGCTGGAACTCCACGGGCTCGACGGCCACATGGGGACCGTCGTCGGCCGCGACTCGGTCGAGACGGTCAAACCCGACCCGGAACCGCTGCTCGCGGCCGTCGAGGCGCTCGGGGCCACGCCCGAGCGGACGCTCTTTATCGGCGACTCCGACACCGACGAGATCGCGGCGCAGCGGGCCGGCACAGAGTTCGAGTGGGTCGCGGACAGAGTCTGAAGGGCGACCGCTTGCGCGGAGCTCAGGCGTCGGAGTCCTCGCTGTCGTCGAGCGCGCGCTTTCGTTCGACCCAGAAGACGGCGAGCGCGGTGAGTATCCAGACGACGGCGCCGACCCTGACGGCGAAGCCGACGCGCTCGCCCCACGTTGCGAGGTCGAACGGGACCGAGAGGAGGGCGACGAGCGGCGCGCCGACGGCGATGGTCACGACGAACGTGATCTGCATGACTCGCCCGTAGTCGACGCCCTCGGGGTCTGTCTCCTCGACGCGCGCTGGCACGTTCGATCCTTCCCAAGCGCGTCCCTTGAGTGTCGCGCTTTCCGTGCGCGCAGCCGACGCTGCTCGTGCTACCCGTCCGAGCAGTCGAGTCCGTCGAGGAACGCGCTCACGGCCTCGCCGAACGCCCGCGGCCGCTCGGCCATCGCGAGATGGGCCGCATCGGCCACCTCGGCGTACTCGCAGTCGGGAAGTTCGGTGGCGAGGTACTCGTGGTAGGCGGGGGGAGTCAGGCCGTCGTACTTGCCGACAACAGCGAGCGCGGGCGTTTCGACCTCGCCGAGTCGCTCCCGGACGTCGAACCGGTGGCAGGTCAGGAAGTCCCGCTCCGTGACGGCGCGACCCGTCGCGCGCATCTGGGCCGTCGACCGTTCGACGACCCGCTCGTCGGCGTCGTGAAAGAGGCGGTCGGGGCCGTGGAGGAACGCGACGGCCCGCTCGAAGTCGTCGCCGAGCCACTCGCGGAGGTCGGTCGTGACCGGTAGTTTCGCGCCCGTGCCAGCGAGGACCAGTCCGTCGGGGTCGAACTCTGTCTCGAGTGCGACCCACAGCGCTACCGCGCCGCCGAGGGAGTTCCCCGCGAGGACCGTCGCACCGGCTTCGCGGGCGACCGCGACCACGTCTCGCGCGTACGCGTCGAGGGTTTCGGCACCTGGATCGGTGTCGACGTCGTCGGACTCGCCGTGGCCGCTCAGGTCCACTGCGACCGCCGAGCCGGTCGGGCCGCCGGCGCCGTACTGCCCGGCCCAGACGCGGTGTGTCCCACCGCTCCCGTGGACGTAACAGACCGTGGGCTCTGTGTCCGTGACGTCGGCGTGCGAACCGGCGGCCTCCCGGTATGCTGTCGCCCGGCCGTGGTGACGGACCGATTCCATACCGACCGTTCGGTCCCCCGCGTCAAAACGCCGGTGGCGAACCCGACTCCGGTCTCGAGAGTGTGAACCGCAATTCCACCGATCCATGAATATCGGCACACGTACGGCGAATTTTTGCGATAGATTTAAATATTTATCGCGCTAACTCAGAGTTAGTATGACTGCACTGAAAGAGCTGGGCGACGACGTCGGACTGTCGCGACACGAATACGACGATGAGGTCGTCTTCGCGGCCGATTTCGGCCCCGAACACGACGCGTCCGTGGACGTGCTCGACGACACCGTTATCGTCGTCGTCGGCGACGAGCAGTACGAGCTGGAGATAGAGGAGGGCGCACGAGCGTTTATCAAAAACGGCGTCCTCAGTATCGAGGTGGACCGATGAAACTCACCGTCAAGCCCCTCAAACAGAAACACGCCGGCCGAGACCTCGCCGCCATCGACCGCGCGGCCATGGCCGAACTGGACCTCGAGAACGGCGACTACATCGTCATCGAGGGCGAGGGCCGCGCCGTCGCGCGCGTCTACCCGGGCTACCCCGAAGACGAGGGCAAGGGCGTCGTCCGCATCGACGGCCGTCTCCGCCAGGAGGCCGGCGTCGGCATCGACGACCGCGTCACGGTCGAGAAAGCCGACGTCAAGCCCGCGACCAGCGTGACCGTCGCGCTCCCGCAGAACCTCCAGATCCGCGGCAACGTCGGCCCCCACATCCGCAAGAAACTGTCGGGCCACGCCGTCACGCAGGGCCAGACCGTCCCGATCGGGCTAGGTCTGGGTCCGCTTTCCTCGATGAGCGGCCAGAAGATCCCGCTGAAGGTTGCCAGCACCGAGCCCTCCGGGACCGTGGTGGTCACCGACTCCACCGAGGTGGACGTGACCGACCAGCCCGCAGAGGAGATCCAGGGCGCCGCCCGCGGCGAGCCCGGCGGCCCTGACGTGGCCTACGAGGACATCGGCGGCCTCGACGACGAACTCGAGCAGGTCCGCGAGATGATCGAGCTCCCGATGCGCCACCCCGAACTGTTCGAGACGCTCGGCATCGAGCCACCGAAGGGCGTCCTGCTCCACGGCCCGCCCGGCACCGGGAAGACGCTGATGGCGAAAGCCGTCGCCAACGAGATAGACGCCTATTTCACCGACATCTCCGGCCCGGAGATCATGTCGAAGTACTACGGCGAGAGCGAGGAACAGCTCCGCGAGGTCTTCGACGAGGCCGAGGAGAACTCCCCCGCCATCGTCTTCATCGACGAGATCGACTCCATCGCGCCCAAGCGCGGCGAGACCCAGGGTGACGTCGAGCGCCGCGTCGTCGCGCAACTGCTCTCGCTGATGGACGGCCTCGAGTCCCGCGGCCAGGTCATCGTCATCGGCGCGACCAACCGCGTCGACGCCGTCGACCCCGCACTGCGCCGCGGTGGCCGCTTCGACAGGGAGATCGAGATCGGCGTCCCCGACAAGAACGGGCGCAAGGAGATCCTGCAGGTCCACACCCGCGGGATGCCGATGGCCGAGGGCATCGACCTGGACCAGTACGCCGAGAGCACGCACGGCTTCGTCGGCGCGGACCTGGAGTCGCTGGCCAAGGAGTCCGCGATGAACGCGCTGCGACGGATCCGCCCGGAACTCGACCTCGAGTCCGACGAGATCGACGCCGACGTACTCGACCGCCTCGAAGTCTCCGAACGCGACTTCAAGGACGCGCTGAAAGGCATCGAGCCCTCGGCGCTCCGCGAGGTGTTCGTCGAAGTCCCCGACGTCACGTGGAACGACGTCGGTGGGCTCGACGACACCAAAGAACGCCTTCGCGAGACGATCCAGTGGCCGCTGGACTACCCCGAAGTGTTCGAGACGCTGGACATGCAGGCCGCCAAGGGTGTCCTGATGTACGGCCCGCCGGGCACGGGGAAGACTCTGCTCGCCAAGGCCGTCGCCAACGAAGCCCAGTCGAACTTCATCTCGGTGAAGGGGCCGGAACTGCTGAACAAGTTCGTCGGCGAGTCCGAAAAGGGCGTCCGCGAGGTGTTCAGCAAGGCCCGCGAGAACGCTCCCACCGTGGTGTTCTTCGACGAGATCGACTCCATGGCCGGCGAGCGCGGCGCGAACACGTCGGACTCCGGCGTCGGCGACCGCGTCATCTCACAGCTGTTGACCGAACTCGACGGGCTCGAGGAACTGGAGGACGTCGTCGTGGTCGCGACGACCAACAGGCCGGACCTGATCGACTCCGCGCTGCTCCGCCCCGGACGGCTGGACCGCCACGTCCACGTCCCCGTCCCGGACGGGGAGGGTCGCCGGAAGATCTTCGAGGTCCACACGCGGGACAAGCCGCTGGCCGACGACGTCGACCTCGACGACCTGGCCGCGCGCACCGAGGGCTACGTCGGCGCCGACATCGAGGCGGTCGCCCGCGAGGCCTCGATGGCTGCCAGCCGCGAGTTCATCACGAGCGTCGGACCCGAGGAGATCGGCGACACGGTCGGAAACGTCCGCGTCACGATGGACCACTTCGAGCACGCGCTCGATGAAGTCGGCCCCAGCGTCGACGAGGAGACCCGCGAGGAGTACGAGCAGATCGAAGAGCGCTTCGACACCACCGAGGGCCCCGGCGACGAGGAGGACGCGGTCGGCCGGACCTTCCACTGATAGTGATTAATGTAGCGATGTACCGGTACGCGCCGGCCCCGTTGTCGGCGCGATTCGGAAACAATCTACGCTAAACACTATGAAGACCCCGGGGTCGCCGAATCAGGGAGCTGTCGAAACCCCGATATAATCTACAGGAATCGCTATCGGGGCGCAGTTGCGGACTGCGATTCCAGCCAGGACGTCGCTTCTCGCCGGTCGTCGAAGTACTTCGTCGTCAGCGCGCCGTCACCGACTTCCTGCATGATATTTTCGACGCTCATGTCCGCGACGACGCTCTCAGGCTGGACGATGGCCATGTGCGAAAGCGTCGTATCGAGCGCCCGGGGGAACCAGTCCTCGTTCGACCACCCCTGGTCGGCCTCGGCGACGGTCCCCATGTCCCGCAGGTCCGCGAGCCAGTTCGTCGCACCCTTCTTTTTGACGAGGTCCAGTCCCGCGTTCAGCCCCTCTCTGTAGGGCTCTCCCTCCGCGAACTCGTGCCACTCCATGACGACCGCGCCTATCGATTCGTCATATTTGACTGTCAGGTGTCGTTCGTCGTAATGTGCCATGCGTCCGGGATACCCGCGAGTTTCTATAAGAAAGTACGGTTCTAGTTATCAACACTGAAAAATGGTTGCCCGGCCGGACAGACCGCCCGGCGAATCACCGATCTACCGTTACAATAGACCGTATGACACGCACCGAACCCCTTCTGGCGACAGTAGTCCGTTCCGCCGGACATCGCTGCTTTTCCCGTTGTTCCCGTCGAGCCGCGCGACCAGGTATTAATATGTGTTAATATACACTAAATACTTAATATTATATAACCAGCGTTCGTCGAACTGGTATGCCGCACAATCAGGACCTTGCCGAAGATCCCGCCGCGGAATCGACCTACGAGTGCCTCGTTTGCGGGAAAATCGTGAAGGCGGAGTCACACCCGGGAGACTGCACAGAGTGCGACGGTGAGTTCCAGAACCGCGCGATGTCGCTGGAGTAACCGACTACCCTCATGTCCTCAGACACGTCAGAGCGTCCGACAGCCGAGCGACCCGATCCCCCGGAGGAGACGGCGCCGGCCCTCGTCACCGCCCGTCGACAGCTTGACAGGGCCGCGTCGCTGGTCGACGTCGACCCGAACGTCGTCGAGCGGTTCGCCCATCCCGACGCCGTCCACGAGGTGACGGTCCCGATCGAGCGCGACGACGGGAGCGTCGAGGTGTTCCGCGGCTATCGCGCGCAACACGACAGCGTCAGGGGACCCTACAAGGGCGGGCTCCGCTACCATCCCGACGTCTCCCGAGAGGAGTGTATCGGGCTCGCGATGTGGATGACCTGGAAGTGCGCGGTGATGGACATCCCCTTCGGCGGGGCGAAAGGCGGCGTGGTCGTCGACCCCAAGCGCCTGAGTGACGGCGAGCGCGAGCGGCTCACCCGCCGATTCACCGACGAGATACGGAACGTCATCGGGCCGACGACCGACATCCCAGCCCCCGACATGGGCACGGACGCCGAGACGATGTCGTGGATGATGGACGCCTACAGCATGCAGGAGGCCGAGACCATCCCGGGCGTCGTCACCGGGAAACCGCCGGTCATCGGCGGGAGCGAGGGCCGCGCGGAGGCGCCGGGTCGGAGCGTCGCCATCGTCGCCCGCGAGGTGGCCGACTACTACGGCTCGCCGCTCTCCGAGACGACCGTCGCCGTGCAGGGGTTCGGGAGCGTCGGGGCCAACGCCGCGCGCCTGCTCGACGACTGGGGCGCCACCGTCGTCGCCGTGAGCGACGTGACCGGCGCGGCCTACGACCCCGACGGCCTCGACACCCGCGCGATCCCCTCCCACGAGGAGGAGCCGGAGGCCGTCGCGGCCCACGCCGAGGACACCATCGGGAACGGTGACCTGCTTGCGCTCGACGTCGACCTGCTCGTCCCCGCGGCCGTGGGCAACGCGATCACCGAGGCGAACGTCGCGGACGTCCAGGCCGATATCGTGGTCGAGGGGGCCAACGGGCCGGTCTCGTTCGGCGCCGAGGAGGCACTCGCCGACCGCACGATTCCGGTCGTGCCGGACATCCTCGCGAACGCCGGCGGCGTGACCGTGAGTTACTTCGAGTGGCTCCAGGACATCAACCGCCGGTCGTGGTCCGCGGAGCGCGTCAACGAGGAACTGGAGACTGAGATGCTCTCCGCGTGGGACGCGGTCAGGGCCGAGTTCGAGGCCAGAGACGGGACCTGGCGGGACGCCGCCTACGTCGTCGCCCTCTCTCGGATCGCGGAAGCACACGAAGCGCGCGGCCTCTGGCCGTAGCGGCCGCCGGTCGCAGTCGCTGGCCGTCGCGTAGCGGCCGCCGGTCGCAGTCGCTGGCCGTCGTGCCGTCGCTCCGAAGCGCAACTGCATTGACGATCTAACCCTGAGTGTCAGCCGATGAACGTCAGACGGCACGTGCCCGCACTGACCGGCGTCCTCTCGGTCGTCTCGCTCGCGCTCGTGTTCGCCGCCGCGGGGCAGGCGATCCCGGACTCACTGCTCCCACGAGCGCCCGCTGCGGTGTTGCGGGCTATCCCACACGTCAACGCCGCGCTGAGCGTGACCGCCGTCGCAACCATCGTCGTCGGCGTCCGCGCGATCCGCCGTGGCGACGTCGCACGCCACCGCCGCGCGATGCTTGCAACCACCGCGCTGTTCGCGACCTTCCTGGTCGCGTACCTCTACCGCGTCGCGCTCGAGGGTCCCACCGACTTCGGCGGGCCGAGCGCGGTCGAACAGTACGTTTACTTCCCGCTGCTGGGGATCCACATCCTGCTCGCCGTCGTCTGCGTGCCGCTCGTCATCTACGTCCTGTTACTCGCGCTTACCCACTCCGTCGCTGAACTCCCCGAGACGCGCCACCCACAGGTCGGTCGCGTGGCGGCCGCGCTGTGGCTGGTCTCGTTCGTCCTCGGCACCGTCGTCTATCTGTTGCTCTACGTGGTGTACTGACAGCCCCGGTCTGTCCGGAGCGGTTGGGGTGCCCGATTGCCCTTCCGCTTTCGTGCGTTTCAATACCGGCCACGGACTCGACCCGGTGGTGACAGACACGACGACCGGGAGCCTCCGTGCCGCGTTCGCCGGCGAGAAAGCCAGGTTCCAGGCGCTGTTTTTCGTCCACTACGCGGCCTTCTCTGGCTTTGCGGTCTTCCGGAACGTCTACCTCGAGGAGATGGGGATGTCTGGGTCGGCGATGGGCCAGATCGGCTTTCTCATGACCGCGACCGGCGTGGCCGTCCAGCCGCTGTGGGGCGTCCTCAGCGACTACCTCCGCGCCGAGCGCCCGATACTGATCCTCGGTGCGGTCGCCTCGGCGCTCGCACTGCTCGCGTATCCGGCCGCCGAGGGGCTCACCGCACCGTTCCTGCTGGTCGCCGTGGGCACCGCCGTCTATTCGGCCGCCCGCGCGCCCATCGTCCCCATCACGAACGGCCTCGTCCTCTCGCGGGGCTACGACTACGGGAGCATCCGCGCGTTCGGCTCGATCGCCTTCGGTATCGGGAGTCTCGGCTTCGGCTTCCTCGTCGCCGCGCTCGGGACGGCCTCGATCGTCTACTTCTACGTCGGCGGGACCGCCGTCTTCGTCGCCATCGTCCTCTCGGTCTCCGAGAGCCCCGCCGAGGGGGGCGATGCCGACGATGCCAACGGCGAGGCGGATCCGACGGTGGACGGCGAGGCGGATCCGACGGTGGACGGCGAGGCGGATCCGACGGTAGACGGCGAGGCGGATCCGACGGTGGACGGCGACGCCGAGCCGACCACGGACGGCGGCGAGCCTGACCGATCCGAGAGCGACACCGACGGGACGGACCCGTCTCTCCGGGAGGCGGTGCGGACGCTCGTGACCAACGTGGACTTCCTGGTCGTGCTCGTCATCGGCTTTCTCGTCGGGTTCGCGCTCCGCGGCGGGTCGGCGTACTTCTCGGTGTACATGCGAGCGGTCGAGGCGAGTATGGTCGTCGGTCCGTGGTCGCTCTCGCCCGACGCGGTCACCGGCCTCTCGTGGGCCATCAAGACGGCTTTCGAGGCCGCCGCGTTCGTCTACGCCGTCCGCCTCTCGTGGTCCTACCGCACCTTCCTCCTGTTCGGTGGCGTCGCCGTCGCGGTCCCGAACGTGGTGTACGGCCTGACCGGCCAGCCGTGGGCGATCATCGCCGTCCAGTCTGCCAGCGGCCTCGGCTACGGCCTCTACTACGTCGCCATCGTCAACCTCGTCTACGTCGTCGCGAGCGACCGCGTGACCTCGACCGCCCAGACAGTGCTCACCGGCGCGGGCCTCGGCTTCGGCGGCGCCGTGGGCCAGGTCGCCGGCGGCGAACTCATGGACCTGGTCGGCGTCCAGGAGATGTACCTCTACCTCGCCGTCGTCGGCTTCGTCGGCGCCGCTGTCGCGCTGTTCGTTCGACAGGACGGGTCCATCGGCGACGAGAAGCGAGCCGTCTGAGACTGTTCGGTCAGGTCCCTCGAGCGAGGGTATCAGTCCTCGTCCTCGTCCGCGGGGTCGTAGCCGAGTTCGCCGCGCTCGACGAGGTCGACGAAGGCGTTGTCCTCGGCGTCGAGCGGCAGGTCGACGCGCCCGCGCTTGCGAACGGACTCGTAGGCGGCGAAGATCACCTCGGCGGTCTTGAGCCCGTTGCGCGCGCCCAGTTCGGACTCGCGACCCGTCTCGAGCGCCTCGACGACCTCGGCGGCCGCCCGGTCGATGAACTCGCTGCCGTACTCGCGGTCGTCGGCCCCTGCCCCGTGCATGTTCTCGCCGTCGACGTCGACTGCCGTCCACGACTCCTCGCCGACGCGGCAGATCTCGAGGGTGTTGCCGGTGTCGCTCTCGATGCGGATTTCGCCGGCGGTGCCGGCGAGGCGGTGGGCCGCGTCACAGAGGTCGTCGCCCGGCCCGGTGGACATGACGCCGGTGACGCCGTTGTCGTACTCCCAGCGGACCCACGCCTGGTTCTCCTGGTGCATGCCGAACCGGACGTCCTCCTCGCGGTAGTCGATCTGTGCGATCACCCACTCCGGGTGGGCCTCGCCTGCGAACATCCCGGTGAGGTCGACGGTGTGGGCGCCGGTGTCGTAGAGGTCGCCCCACGCCGTCTCGACGCGCTGGAGGTCGCCGATCTCGCCGTCGGCGACGAGGTCGCGTGCACGGCGGAACGGCGCGCCGAAGCGCCGCTGGCGATTGAAGGTCAGCTGTACGTCGCGGCGCCAGCAGGCCTCAGCCATCCGGCGGGCCGCTCCCCAGGTATCGGCCATCGGCTTCTCGCAGTGGACCGCCTCGACCACGCCGCTGTGGGCGCAGTCGACGACGACCGGCTCGTGGATCGCCGGTGGCACCGCGACGGTGACGATATCGGGTTCGACGGCGGCGAGCATCACTTCGTGGTCCTCGAAGACGTGCTCGTCCGGGAGGTCAAACGCCCGTCCGAACGCCGCGGCGTTCTCGGGGACGATGTCCGCGCAGGCGACGACCTCGCAGGCGTCGGTGTTCGCGAACGACTCTCCGTGGCGATACCCCATCGCGAACCCATCGACGGTCGGGTTCTCCGGGTCTGGACCAGTTCCGATGATGGCGACATCGTACGACATGGATACGTATCCACAGCGCGAATACACCGAAACTTCTTTCGGTCGAACGTGTCGATTTTCGTTACAAGGCGGCGTTTCTCGGTCGATCTCTCCGGTTTCTCGCTGCAGTGGTCGGTCCGGACGGTTATTGAAAACTGTAATCCGGAAAGAAAATATATAAAGGATCCCTGGGGAACTTTAACTGGCAGGAGCACAACACACACGCATGGTTTCACTCAACGTCGGGGATCACGAGTATTCCTACGAGCGGGTCGCGAAAAACAGGTCGGAGAACGTCTTCGAGGCGGTCATCGTCGTGGAATCGCGCACCGGAGAACTCTCCGTTCGCCGGTTCGAACTCGACGTCGCCGCGCGGGACGAACTCTCGAGCGAGCGCGTCGAGGAGGCGCTAACCGAGTGGCACGACGACCACGAGAACCTGACCATCCACCGGCTGGTCATCGAGGAGACCAACCGCTGTGCGTTCGGGACACGGCTGCCCGACGGCGTCTCCGCCGAGGACGCGGCCGACGCCGAGGGCGCGGCCGGACCCGCGGACCGGGCGGCCGCCGACGGCCCGCTGTACCGCGGCGGCGCCTCGGCGACCAGAGCCCAGGTCGGCTTCGGCGACGTCGACGTCGAGCACGGCGACGAGATCGAGTACTACGTCGCCGGGCCGTCGACGTCGGTGTACGGCACCGACACCGGCACCGTCACCGGCGTCAAGTCCGGGACCGAGGACTACCACGTCCTCGTCGTCGAGACCGACGACGGCACCAAGCGCGTCCGCGAGGACTGGCTGGTCGACGAAGACTGAATCCTCGACGCGACCACCGCTCGCGCAGTCGGACAGCGGCGCCGCTCTCTATTCGCTCGTCGTGACCGACGCGTTCGGGTAGTTTCGGGACTCTCTTCGGTGAGTGACCACCGCTCGAAGTCGAGGAGCCACCGCTCGAAGCCGAAGAGACGTCGAAAACGGGATAGCCGCCGGTCAGTACGACCGCTCTTTGGGCTCGTACTCTTTCTCGGCCTCGAGTTCGACGGGCTTGTAGTAGAGTTCGGGACTGCCGTCGTTCCAGGCGAGCAGGGTGTGTTTGAGCCAGTTCTCGTCGTCGCGGTACTGGTGCTGCTCGCGCCAGTGGGCGCCGCGGAACTCATCGCGGGCCAGCGCGCCGGCCGTGATGGCCTCGGCGATGTCGATAATGTTGCGCGTCTCCATCGTGTGCAACAGGTCGGTGTTGTACGTGCGCGAGGGGTCAGAGGCGGAGACGTGCTGGTAGCGCTCGCGGGCCTCGCGGATGTCCTCCAGGGCCTCGATCAGGTTCTCCTCGCGGCGGAAGACGTTGACGTTCTCCGTCATCGTCTCCTGGATGTCGTCGCGGACGTGCGCGTGGTTGATGCCGTCCTCTTCGAGCAGCGTCTCGACGCGCTCGCGCTCGCGCTCGACAGCCTGCGAGAGCACCTGTCCGGGTTCGACCGCGGCGCCGTCGGCCGCGACGGTCTCGTCCGCACCGGCTTCGAGCGCGCCGATCTCGACGTCGGCGCCGAGGTCACCGCCCTCGCTTTTCGCGCTCGGTCCCGTCTGGATCTCGGCCTCTTTCATGTCGGCGCCGGCGGCGTGGCTGCCGGCGCGGGCGCCGAATACGAGCAGTTCGGGCAGGGCGTTCCCACCGAGCCTGTTGGCGCCGTGGAGTGAGACACAGGCCGTCTCACCGGCGGCGTAGAGGCCGTCGATGCAGGTCTGGCCGTTCTCGTTGCACTCGACGCCGCCCATCTGGTAGTGCTGGCCGGGCTTGACCGGCATCGGCTCGTCGAGGCCGTCGACACCCTCGAAGTCCTCCGCGAGATGCAGGATGTTCTCGAGGCGGTCGAGGATGCGCTCCTCGCCCAGATGGCGCATGTCGAGGTGGACGTACTCGTCTTCGATGCCGCGGCCCTCGTTGACCTCGGTGAGTTCGGCCCGCGAGACCACGTCGCGGGAGGCGAGTTCGCCCTCGTTGTTCGCGTAGCCGTGCTCGAACATGAACCGCTCTTCGTCTTCGTTGTAGAGGATGCCGCCCTCGCCGCGGACACCCTCGGAGATGAGGACACCCGTCGAGGGCAGGGTCGTCGGGTGGAACTGAACGAACTCCATGTCCTCCAGCGGGACGCCGGCGCGGTAGGCCATCGCGTAGCCGTCGCCGGAGTTGGCGACGGCGTTGGTCGTGTGGTCGAAGACCTGGCCGGGACCGCCGGTCGCGAGGATCACGCCGTCGCGGGCGCTGAAGCCCTCGACCTGTCCCGAGGCGATGTCGTAGGCGACGACGCCGTGACACTCGCGGTCCTCGACGTCGTCGTGGTCGGTGACCGCGAGGTTGAGGACCTGCCACTCCTCGTACACCTCGATGCCGCGCTTGACGACCTGCTCGTACATCGTGTGGAGCAGGTGGTGACCGGTCTCCGCACCGGCGTAGGTCGTTCGGGGGTGCGAGAGGCCGCCGAACGGGCGCTGGGAGACGGTGCCGTCCTCCTCGCGAGAGAAGGGCATCCCCCAGTGTTCGAGCTGGATCACCTCGTCTGGGGCGTCCTGGGCGAACGTCTCGACGGCGGGCGCGTCGCCGAGGTAGTCCGACCCCTTCATCGTGTCGTAGGCGTGTAGCTCCCAGGAGTCCTCGGGGTGCAGTGCCGCGTTGATACCGCCTTCGGCGGCGCCGGTGTGCGAGCGGACGGGGTGAAGCTTCGTGACCATGGCCACGTCGGCCCCCTCCTCGTGGGCGGCGATCGCCGCCCGCAGGCCCGCGCCGCCGGCACCGACGACGAGTACGTCGTGTTCGTACATGGTTACCAGAACTTGAGGTTGGATTTGACTGCTTCGCGTTTCAGTTCCTGGATGTGCTCGGTCAGCGGGATGTCCTTCGGGCACACCTCCGTACAGGAAAACTGCGTCTGACAGCGCCAGACGCCGTGTTCCTGCTCGATGGTCTCCAGTCGGTTCGCTTTCGCGTTCTCGCCTTCCCGCTCGTCCATCGCGAAGCGGTAGGCCTTGTTGATCGCCGCCGGCCCGAGATACTCGTTGTCGCCGGCCGCGATGTTACACGAGGACATGCAGGCGCCACACCAGATACACCGCGTCGACATCTTCACTTTCTCGCGGTTCTCGGGCGTCTGGCGCTGTTCTTCGAGGTCGCCCTCGGGCAGGTCGTCGGGCTGGAAGTACGGCTCGACGGCCTGCATCTGCTCGTAGAAGTGCTCCATGTCCACGACGAGGTCCTTGACGACGTCCTGGTGAGGGAGCGGTTCGATGCGGACCGGCGTCTCCAGGTCCGCGATCTGGGTCTTGCAGCCGAGTCGCTGCTGGCCGTTGACGAACAGGGCGTCGGAGCCACAGACGGCCTGCCGACAGGAGTGACGGAAGGTGAGCGAGGAGTCGTAGTGGTCCCGCGCGTAGATGAGCGCGTCGAGGATGGTCATCCCCTTGTGGAAGGGCACGCGGAAGTCGTCGAAGCGAGGTTCCTCCTTGCCCTCGACTTCGGGGTCGTAGCGGAAGACCTTGATCCGGATGTCGTTTTCGGCTTCGCGGACGGCCTCGCGCTCTCGGCGCTGGCGTTCCTGCGCTTCGGCGCGGGCGCGCTTCTCGGAGAGTCGCCGTTCCTGGTGGGGTTTCTCCGCGGGTTCGATCTCCGTCTCGGCTTCGGCCTCTTCGTCCTCTGTTTCTTGCTGTTCGATTTGCGTGCTCATAGTAGGTCAGTCATCGCGAGTGCCACGCGCGTTCCCTGGGCGATCAGTGCTACGCTCGCCAGCGTCAAAACGGCCCCGACCGCGCGCTTGGCGCCGCCGGACAGGCCCTGATTGACCAGGGCGTTGTAGACGCCGTTGACGCCGTGGAACGTGGCGGTGACGAGGAACAGCCACATGGTGACGAAGTAGCCCACCTGGCTCATCCGCGCCTGCGTCCCGGCGAAGGTGATGTCGGCGGCGTGGTTGACGAAGTGCAGGAGGAAAAAGTGGAAGGCGAGGACGCCGATCAGGAAGACGGCAGTCACGCGCTGGAGCAGCCAGCGGACGCCGCCGCGCTCGAACGAGGAGTAGTATTCGGCCATCGGTCACACCCCCGCGAGGAACGTCGGCACGCTCGCGACGGTGATCGCGGCCGTCACGACGAGCGACGCGTAGAAGCTCTTGTCCTGGCTGTCCAGTCCGAGTCCCAGGTCCACCATCAGGAGTCGGACGCCGTTGAGGATGTGGAAGACGGCCACCGCCAGCAGGCCGACTTCGAGCACCCGCACCACGAGCAGGTTCTCCAGCCCGTGGAGCGTATCGGTGTAGACGGTCGGGTCCGACGCGGTGGCGGTCGACAGCACCGCGATGTGGGTAAAGAGGTAGCCCACGAGCACCCAGCCGGTGAACTTGTGGAATATCCACGCCCACATCCCGGGCTGGAACTCGCGCCACCGGCCGAAGTCCTCGACCGACCCGCGGTCGTAAGTCTCGCTCATACACCGGGCGCAAAGTAGGCGGAGGGTAAAGTAGTTTCTACCCCGCCCCGCGTCAGCCGCCGAACACGTTCACGTTCGTCCACGAGCCGCCCCGTCTCCGTGCCGTCCGGACAGTTTCGACCAGTTGCTCGCCAGAATTGTCACCCCCGCAACAGCGACCGGCAAGACGATCCGGCAGTCGGGCAGACGGTCCGGCAGTCGGACAAACAGTCCAGCGACTGGCGACTCGTCGACCCGGCCCGTATTCGACAGTGGTCAATCCGCGCCGCCGACTCGTCCCGTCGAGGCCCCCTCGGAACGCTCGGGCGAGCCGACGCCGCCGTCGCGTTCGATGGCGGCGAGCGTGCTGCCGTCGAGTTTTGCGAGGTGACACAGCGGGTTCCCCGGATAGACGACCGGGTTCTCGAGCACGCCGACGAGCAGACCGGTGAACGGTGCCTCGACCGTCGTCGTCTCCGTCTTGAACGGATTGGCGATCGTACAGACCGCCTCGCCCTCGCGGACGACCGACCCGCGGTCGTGGTGCATGTCGACGAGGCCGCCGGCGTCCGCGCGGAGCCACGTCTTCTCGCTCGACCCTTCGACGACGGTGCGCCAGCCCGGCCAGCGGACCCGCTGGGTCGGCAGGAGGCCGAACTCCGCGAGGACGCTCTCGACGCCGACCAGCGCGCGGTCGATGAACGGGCGCTGGAAGCGGTGGGCCTCGCCCATCTCGATGGTCACCGTCGAGATGTCGCGTCGGCTGGCCTCCCGACGGAGCGTCCCGTCGGGGCCCTCGCCGTCGATGATCAGGTTCGACGCGAACGCCTGCGCGACGCGGGCGACGGTTTCGTCGGCCATGTCCGCCCGGACGTGGAGCATGTTCGTCCGCCCGCGCGTGGAGGTGTGGAAGTCCAGCCCGATGTCACAGGGAGCGATGAAGTTGTCGAAGATACTGCGGGCCATCCGCTTGGCGCTCGTGCTGTCGGCCTTGCCCGGGAACGAGCGGTTCAGGTCGCGGTCGTAGACGGGGAGGTAGCGCTCCTGAGCGATGAAGCCGGGGACGTTGAGGACGGGGAGGCAGACGAGCGTGCCCTGCAGGTCCGACAGGTCCCACTCGTGGGCGACTTCGCGGACGACCTCGACGCCGTTGAGTTCGTCGCCGTGGGCGGCGGCGCTGAGAAAGGCCGTCGGCCCCGGTTTCGCCCCGTTGACGATGGTGACCGGGAGGCGCACGGGGTCGCCGAGGTACGTCTCGCTGACCGTGTAGCGCACGTTCGCGGTCTCTCCGGGATCGACCCGACCGCCGTCGTACGTAAACGGCGCAGCAGTGTCCATACCCCGGAGTAGACGCCGCCACTGAAACGTGTGACGGCCCGCGGCGGTCTCTCGGGCGCCACGCCGCGGCCGGTCACCGAAACGACTCGTCACTGGCGGCGACAGCCTGCGGAGTTCCGGCAGACATTTTTGGCGGCCACGAGACGACCGAGTATGACGACTTCTGAAAGCAATTCTGAGAACGATCCGGTCTCTGTCGGCGTGTTGAGTCTCCACAACAGCAAGGAGACGAAGGCGATCTGCAACGCGGTCGAGGCGCTGGGCCACGAACCCGCCTGGCTCCGCCACGAGAACACGACGATCCACATCGAAGACGGGACACCGAAACTCGAACCCGACGTCGACGTCCTCGTCAATCGACTCTTGCTCTCGAAATCGACCGAACCCTGCGAGGAACTCGGGCTGGCGAACGCGCTCGACCGGCTCCGGCCGATGCTCAACCGGCCCGACGAAGTGCTCACCGCGATGCACAAACTCGCGACGGCGGTCGCGCTGACGAACGAGGACCTCCCGGTCCCGGACGCGCTGATGGCGCTGTCCTCGGAGCGGCTCAACGACGCGCGCGACGAGTTCGGCGAGGAGGCCGTCTACAAGACGGCCATCGGAACGAACGGCGGCGGCACCTGGAAAGTCGGCCCCGGCGAGCGCGTCAACGCCCGCGTCGGCAACCGCTACGCGTTCCTGCAGTCGCTGCTGGAGGGGTCGCCCGACGGGGTACGGGACCTGCGAGTGTACGTCGTCGGCGGCGACGTCGTCGGCGCGATGTACCGCTACGCGCCCGAGGAGGAGTGGCGGACGAACGTCGCCCTCGGCGGCAACGTCCAGGACGCCACCGACGACGTCCCGGAAGACGTCCTCTACACGGCGCGGGCCGCGACCGACGCCATCGGCCTCGACTACGCCGGCGTCGACCTCATGGAGGGCGAGGACGGCTGGTCGGTCCTCGAAGTCAACCCCACGGCGGGCTTCAAGGGCCTGTTCGAGGCCACCGGTCGGAGCCCCGCGCCGTACATCGCGAAAGTCGCCATCGAACGGGCGGGTGGCGATGTCGACGACGAGCGCGTCCGGGAACTGTCCGCGACGCTCGACGACAGCGTCCCCGACTGCAAGCCCTCGCGCCCGGCCCAGCGCTCCGAGACGCCGCTGGTCATCGGCTACACCGAGGAAGTTGTCGTCAGCGGCACCAGCGGCTCCGAGAGCGTGGTCGCGAAATCCGACACCGGCGCCACCCGGACCAGCATCGACACGCAACTCGCCGCCGACATCGGCGCCGGCCCCATCAAGAGCATCACGAAGGTCCGCTCGGGGTCCAGCAAGTCCTCGAAGAGTCGCCCGGTCGTCGACGTCGTCGTCGGCGTGGGCGGGAATCGCCACACCGTCACTGCCAGCGTCGAGGACCGCAGCCACATGAACTATCCAGTCATCCTCGGCCGGGACATCCTCGGCGACTACCAGGTCGACGTCAGCCGACAGGCGGACCTGGAATCCGACGGCGAACTCGAATCAGAGGAGTAGTCACCCCAGTTTTGCGACGCAGGAGCGGGAGTTACCCCAGTTCCGCCACGCGAAAGCGGGCGTAGCTCGCGACGAGCGCGACGGCGCCCCAGGCCGTCATCACGAGCCAGCTGTACCACGGGTTCGTGTACAGCGCGTCCGTCTCGTCGACGTAGTTCTGGTCGATCCGCGGGTACTCGCCGTTCCCGACGACGCCCTCGTAGACCGGTTCCAGGCCGGCCAGATACGCCGTCGTCGGCGACGAGAACTGGAGGTAGCCGAACGTCTCGTCGGAGACGGTCACCCCGAGCAGGTCCGCGACCGTGTCCACGATGGTCTGGAGGTTGACCACGGGGAGGAAGCCGAACCAGAACGGCCCGAGGACGAAGTAGGCCGCGATGACGCCGAACATCGCCCGCGAGCGCCTGCTGGTCACCGTCGAGAGCGCGACGAACACCGCAGTGAGCGACACGACGAACAGCGCCGTTATCGCCGCGAACGTCACGAACCGCAGCGGGTCGACCGGATCCGTGTAGAACACGGCTCCGAGCACGAGGGCGACGAACGTCGAGACGAGGACGGCGACGGTCGCCACGCTCGCGCGGGAGACGAACTTCGCGGCGACGTACTCGGCGCGGGTGTTCGGCAGACCCAGCGCGTGTTTTATCGACCCGCGCTCGCGGTCGCCGGCGACCGCCAGGTAGGTCAGCGGGATCAGGATGAGCGGGAAGACGAGAAAGAAGAAAAAGGAGACGTCGACCAGCGCGCGGAAGGCGTCCGCCTGGTAGTCGGCGACCTGGTAGACGATCAACCCGACGAAGGCGGTGAGCGCACCGATCACGCCCAGCACGACGTAGGAGCGACGGCTGTTGGTGAAGTCGTCCCGGAGGACGGCCGTGAAGCTCACGCCGACTCACCTCCCGTCGCAGCGGCCGCTGTGGTGGACTCCGTCCCGCGATCCGCCTCGGCTGTCGCCTCGCCGTCGCCGCTCCCGTTGGTGTACTGTTCGAACAGCGCTTCCAGCGACGCCTCGTCGATGGAGATGTCCTCGACGGTCGCGCGCTCGTCGAGGCGGCGCAGGACGGCCATCTTCGCCGGCCCGGTCGTACACTCCGCGGTGACGGTGTCGCCGTCGACACTCGTGGTGCGGACGCCGTCGACCGACTCGACTTCGAGCGGGTCGGGCACGGCATCGAGCGTCGCCGAGACGGTCGCGCCGGCCGCCACCTGGTCGCGGAGGTTGTCGATGGTGTCCAGCGCGACGAGTTCACCCTCGTTGAGGATGCCGACCCTGTCGCAGACCTTCTCGACCTCTTCGAGGATGTGACTCGAGAAAAAGACCGTCGCGCCGCGGTCGGTCTCCTCGCGGATGATCTCCCGCAACAGCGAGACCCCGTCGGGGTCCAGTCCCGACGAGGGCTCGTCGAAGATCAGGAGATCCGGGTCGCCGACCAGCGAGACGGCGAGCGTCATCCGCTGTCGCATCCCCGTGGAGTACTCCTTGGCCGGGCGACCGGCGTCGTCGAGGTCGAGGCCGACCCGGTCCAGGAGCGCGTCGGGGTCGTCGTCGGCCCCCTTCGAGCGGATGGCCGACTGGACGTGTTCGCGTCCGGTCAGGTTGGGGTACGGTTCGTACCCCTCCGGGAGGAGGCCGAGGCGCTGGCGCACCGCGCGGGACTGCTCGGTGACGTCCTTGCCGAGGACGCGGACCTTCCCGCTGGAGGGCGAGAGGAACCCGAGGAGTATGTTGATCGTGGTGGACTTGCCGGCGCCGTTCGGGCCGAGAAACCCGAACACCTCGCCGGACTCGACGGTGAGGTCCAGGTCCGAGACCGCGTGGACCTCACCGAACCGCTTGTTCAGGGCGTTCGTCTCTATCGCTGCCATCGTGCGGGCGGTCACGCGCCGGTATCAAATAATTCCCGTGTTTGATCCCGGTGGGAGGTATCGGCCGGAGTCCGGTACCATAGTGATTATTGTTGCGATGTACCGGTACGCGCCGATAACGGGATCGGCGCGATCCGGAAAGCATCTACAGTAATCACTCTCAGTCAGTGTCGGAATCGCTCTCGTCGGCGACGATCGCCGCCGCGAGTTCCCGGGCGCGGTCGACGTGCTCGTCCGCCCGCTCGTCACCGGTCTCCTCGACGTTCGCCAGCAGGTCGCGGACGTGCCCGACGCGCTCGCGACGGACCGCCGGGTCGAGGTCGCCCGTGGCGGCGTCTTCGGCGACGGCTTCGGCCTCGCCGATCCAGCGACTGGCCGCACGCTCGACCGGTAGTTCGGCCGTCGCCGCGAGTGCCGCATGGAGTCGCTCGACGCGGTCGGCGTCCGCACTCTCGGTGCCGGTGTCCGCACTCTCGGAGTCGCCGCCTTCGGCCACGCTACGCCCCCAACAGTCGGAAACCGATGTCGCGGCCGTGCGAGCGAGAGAGGTGTATCCACAGGCGCGCGAGGTCTTCGAGCAGCAGGGCGGCGTCGAGACTGCCGGCGTCGACGACGCCGAAGCCCAGGTCGCTGGCCAGCGCCGTCGCGATGGCCGTCGCGTCGGGGTCGTCGCTCGCGACGAACATCGTGGCGCGCTCGCCGTCTATCTCGGGGTCCGCCATGCCGACGTCGCCGATCGTGTTGAACGCCTTAACGACGCGGGCCTCCGGCGCGGCCGCGGCGATCCGCGCGGCGACAGCGTCGCTCGTCCGCTCCATCGAATTCGTCGGGTCGACCACCGCCTTCCCCGCGAGTTCGTCGGCGAGGTCGGCCGCGACGTCCGGCGCGGCGCTGCCCGGCACCGCGAGCACGACCACGCCGCCGTCGGCAGCGGCCGTCTCGGTCGTCGCAGCGCGCGCCCCCTCGCCGATGTCGTCGACCAGTCGTTCGACGGCATCGTCCTCTGGCCCCCGAGACCCGAACACGACGTCGTGGCCGGCGTCGACGAATCCGCGGCCGAGCGTCTCTCCCACGCTCCCGGTCCCGATGATTCCGATCTCCATGCCAGTCCGAACGGGATCATCGATTGTGAACGTTTGGTCCGACATCGAAAACGGTTGGTCCGACCGCGGTCAGTCGACCGCGCGCCAGAGATAGAGGCTCGCGTAACTCCGGTAGGGCTCCCAGGCCGCCGCTCGATCGCGCATCTCGGCGCGCGTCAGGTCGCCGTCGTCGAATACCTCGGTCATCCCCTTGCGTATTCCCAGGTCCTCGACCGGGAAGACGTCCGGCCGGCCGAGGCCGAACACGAGGACCATCTTCGCGGTCCAGGGGCCGACGCCGCGGATCTCGGTGAGTTCGGCCGCGACGCGCTCGTCGTCCATCCCGGCGAAGTATTCCCGGTCGTAGCCACGGTCCCGAAAGGCCCGTGCCGTGGCCTGGACGTACTCGGCTTTCGCTTCGGAGAGGCCGACCGCGTGGAGGCCGCCGGGGTCGGCCGCGAGCATCGCCTCGGGGGAGATCTCGAAGGCATCGAAGAGTCGCTCGCGGATCGCCGCCGCGGCGTCCATCGACACCTGCTGGCGGACCAGCGAGACGACGAGGCGCTCGAAAAGGTCCTCTGCAGGGTCTATCGTGACCGGTTCGTGTTCGCCGACGACGGGGCCCAGATGCGGGTCCTCGACGAGCGCCTCGTGGGCGCGCTCGTGTTCGGGGACGGAGTCAGCGCCGGACGTGTCGGTCATCGATAGCGGGTCGGCGCGCGAGCGGAAAAGCGGTTTCGGCCACCCGACGAATCGGTCGCGAGGGCGGCCCCGTGACGCCGCGGTCAGGGAGCCGTCGCGTCGCAACACGGCCGCGTCGCGGTCTCGTCGTCGACGGCCGCGTCGCCGGTTTTCGACTGACTGCCGTTGGCCGCCGCGGCGTCCGCGTCGGTGGGTGTCTCGAGTGCGTCCTCGTTCGCAGCGACGGACTCGCCGGCTTCCAGGCCGGCTTCGGCCTCGCGGTCGACGCGCTTCGCCGGGTTGCCGACGACGGTCGCGCCCGACGGGACGCTTTCGACCACGACCGCGCCGGCGCCGACAGTGGCGCCCTCGCCGACGACGATGTCGCCCACGACCGTCGAATTGGCGCCGAGCGTCGCGCCGTCCTCGACGGTCGGGTGGCGCTTGACCGGCCGCGGGTCGTCGCCGCCCAGCGTCACGCCGTGGTACATGTTCACGTCGTCGCCGATCTCGGCCGTTTCGCCGACCACGACGCCCATGCCGTGGTCGATGAAAACTCTGCGACCGAGGTCAGCGGCGGGATGGATCTCGACGCCGGTCAGGAAGCGGGTGATCTGCGAGAGCAGGCGCGCGGTGAAGCGGAAATCGCGCTCCCAGAGCCAGTGTGCGATGCGGTAGAGCCAGACGGCGTGGAGCCCGGCGTACAGCAGGACTTCGGCGGTGGACCTGGCGGCGGGGTCTGTCTCGCGAGCTGTGCGAACGTCTTCGGTGATTCGGTCGATCATTGGTGGGGTCCGATGTGGTGGGGTCCGGTCGGTGGTGGGTGAACGCGTCGGATGCGATGGTCTCGGGTCGATACGCGGCGAGAAGAGCGAGCGCTCAACAACAGCACCGCCGGTGGCGAACCGGCTGGTGGCGAGCGGTGCGACCGGACGAGCGCGAGCGCCCGAGTGGCATACACCGAAGTCGACCGTCCAGGGATTTAAATCGTGCGACGAACGCCTCCGGGCCCGCGGGGCGCGCTGCGGACCGCGCCCGTCGCGAACCGGATCGCGCCCGTCCCGGACCGAATCGCCTTCTCAGGGAGTCAGACCATCCCCTTGCCGAGCAACTCGCGTGCGATGATGTTCTTCTGAATCTCGGAGGTACCCTCGTAGATCTGGGTGATCTTGGCGTCGCGGTAGAACCGCTCGACGTCGAAGTCGTTGACGTAGCCGGCGCCGCCGTGGATCTGGACGGCCTCGTCGGCGACTTCGACGGCGACGCGGGAGGCGTACTCCTTGGCCATCGAGGCCAGTTGCGTGAGGTCACCGTCGGCGTGGTCGACGCTCCAGGCGGACTTGTACGTGAGCTGGCGCGCCGCCTCGGTCTTCGTGTGCATGTCCGCGAGCTTGTGCTGGATGGCCTGGAACTCGCTGATCGGGCGGTCGAACTGCTCGCGTTCCTGGGCGTAGTCGAGCGCGCGCTCCGCGGCGCCGCGGGCGATGCCGACGCCCTGGGCGGCGACGGCGGTCCGGGTCTCGTCGAAAAACTGCATGAGTTGCAGGAAGCCACCGCCGCGGGTGCCGAGCAGGTTCTCCTCCGGCACCCTGACGCCGTCGAAGATGAGTTCGGCGGTGTCGGAGGCGCGGATGCCGAGTTTGCCGGTGATCTTCTCGGCCTCGAAGCCGTCGCGGTCGGACTCGACGAGGATCTGGGAAAAGCCGTTGTACCGCCCCTCGGCGTCGGGGTCGGTCTGACAGAGGACGACGAAGTAGTCGCCGACGGAGCCGTTGGTGATCCACATCTTGTTGCCGTCGATGACCCACTCGTCGCCGTCGAGTTCCGCGCTGGTCGAGACTGAGGAGACGTCCGAGCCCACATCGGGTTCGCTGATGGCCGAGCCCATGATCGCCTCGCCTTCGGCGATCGGGCGGAGGTACTCCTCTTTTTGCTCCTCGGTGCCGAACGCTTCGAGTGCGTCCGCACCGAAGGCGGCCGAGGAGATACACAGCCCTATGCCCGGATCGGCCGCGAACAGTTCCTCGACGAGGATGATGTTGGTGAGGTAGTCGTAGCCCGCACCGCCGTACTCGACGGGGATGGACGAGCCGACGAGCCCCATCTCGACGGCCTTGTCCATCACCTCGTGGGGGAACTCCTCGCGCTGGTCGTACTCCGTCGCGACCGGCCTGATCTCGTTGTCGGCGAAGCGCCGCACCTCGTCGCGCACCTGTTTCTGGACGTCCGAGAGCGCGAAATCCATACTCGCATGTGGGTCGGTAACGTACATAATCCTTCGTAATCAACGAACAACTCGTCAGGAGTTTCCCGCCGAGAGAAACCTTGAAACGGGTTCCGGGCGACGGATCGGATGCTATGAACTTCGAGGACATCGAGCGCGTCGCGGTGCTGGGCGCCGGCAACATGGGTCACGGGATCACCGAAGTCGCCGCCCTGGCGGGGTACGACGTCGCGATGCGGGACATCAACGAGGAACTCGTCCAGGACGGCTACGAGCAGATCGAGTGGTCGCTGAGCAAACTCGCCGAGAAAGACCAGATCAGCGACGAGGAGGCCGAGGCGGCCGAAGAGCGCATCGACGCGGTCGTCGACCTCGAGGAGGCCGTCGCCGACGCGGACGTCGTCATCGAGGCCGTCCCCGAGCGGATGGACATCAAGAAAGACGTCTACGGCGACCTGGAGGAGTTCGCCCCCGACGAGGCCATCTTCGCGACGAACACGTCCAGCCTCTCGATCACCGAACTCTCCGAAGTGACAGAGCGCCCCGAGCAGTTCTGCGGGATGCACTTCTTTAACCCCCCCGTCAGGATGCAACTCGTCGAAGTCATCACCGGCGCGCACACGAGCGACGAGACGCTCGACGCCGTCGAGTCACTGGCCGACGCCTTCGGCAAGACGCCGGTTCGCGTGCGCAAGGACTCGCCTGGCTTCCTCGTGAACCGAGTGCTGGTCCCGCAGATGAACGAGGCCTGCTGGATCGTCCACGACGACGTGGCGACCGTCGGCGAAGTCGACGCGACCACGAAGTTCGACATGGGCCTGCCGATGGGGGCGTTCGAACTCGGCGACCAGGTCGGCCACGACGTGACGCTGCACGTCCTCGAGTACCTCCACGAGGTGCTGGGCGCGGCCTACGAGCCCTGCCCGCTCCTCGAAGACAAGGTCGACAGCGAGGAACTCGGGAAGAAGACCGGCAAAGGCTTCTACGACTACGAGAACGGCGGCGTCGACATCCCGGCCGACGCCGGCCGCGACGACGTGGCCGAGCGCCTGCTGGCCGTGATGGCCAACGAGGTCGGCAAACTCGTCGAGAACGACGTCGCACCAGTCTCCGATATCGACGAGGCGATGCAACTCGGCGCTGGCTACCCGGAAGGGCCGGGCAAGCGCGCCGACAAGCACGGCCTCGACGCGCTCGTCGAACGGCTCGAAGAAGTCCACGAGGAGACCGGGTCCGAGCGCTACGCCGTCGCGGACGGTCTCCGCGACGCGGCCGAGGCCGGCGGGTTCTACGGCGGCGACGGCGAGAGCGAGACCGTCGAGTACGACCAGATAGCCGTGGAAGTCGACGGCAGCGTCGGACACATTCAGCTCGACCGACCGGCGCGCATGAACACGATCACCGTCGAGATGCTCGACGAACTCGACGCCGCGCTCGACGAGTTCGAGGACGGCGGGATCCGCGCGGTCCTGCTGGAGGGCGCGGGCGATCGCGCGTTCTCGGCGGGCTTCGACGCAGCCAGCGCCGCGCCGGGGAGCGGTATCGAAGCAACCGAGATGTCACGGAAGGGCCAGCAGGTCTTCGGCCGTCTGGAGGAGGTCGGGATGCCGGTCGTCGCGGCCATCGACGGCTACTGCCTCGGCGGCGGGATGGAACTCGCGACGGCGGCGGACATGCGGATCGCGAGCGGCGGGGCGCGTTTCGGTCAGCCGGAACACAACCTCGGCCTCCTGCCCGGGTGGGGCGGTACGCAGCGCCTGAAACACGTCGTCGGCGAGGGCCGCGCCAAGGAGATCATCTTCACCGCGCGCAACGACTACGAGCCCGACACGATGTACGACTACGGCTTCGTCAACGAGGTGCTCGAACCCGGCGAGTACGACGACCGCAAGTGGGAACTCGCCCGTGACCTCGCGGCGGGGCCGCCCATCGCCCAGAAGTTCACCAAGCGCGCGATGCTCGCCGGCCGCGACGACACCGACGCCGGCCTCGAACTCGAGGCCTCCGCGTTCGGCCACCTCTTCACGACCGACGACGTCTGGGAGGGGCTCGCCGCCTTCCAGCAGGACCGCGAGCCCGAGTTCGAAGGGAAGTAGTCGGCGGTTCCGTTCCGGGCTCTCTTCTCATAGTGAGTATTGTAGCGATGTACCGGTACGCTCCGACCTCGGTGTCGGCGCGACCCGGAAATAATCTACAATTATCACTATCAGTCGTCTTCCGCTGCGTCGAGCGCCTGCTGGGCGACACGTTCGGTGGCCTGCTCGACGAACTCCTCGGGGAGGTCCTCGATCTCGCCGGCCTGCACGCGCCAGAGGTTAGCGTAGAGACCGTCCTCGCCGAGGAGATCGTCGTGCGTGCCGCGCTCGACGATTTCGCCCTGGTCGATGACGAGGATGGTGTCGGCGTCGCGCACGGTCGAGAGGCGGTGGGCGATGACGAACGTCGTCCGGTCGGCGGCGAGTTCGTCGATGGAGCGCTGGATGAGCATCTCCGTCTCGGTGTCGACCGCCGAGGTCGCCTCGTCGAAGATGAGGATCTCCGGGCGCTGGAGGATGGTCCGCGCGACGGCGACGCGCTGGCGCTGTCCGCCCGACAGTTTGACGCCGCGCTCGCCGATGTCGGTGTCGTACCCCTCCGGCATGTTCTCGATGAACTCGTGAGCCTCGGCCAGTTTGCAGGCCTCGACGACGTCCTCGTGGCTGGCGTCGAACTGGCCGTAGCGGACGTTCTCCTCGATGGTGCCGTCGAACAGGAAGTTGTCCTGGCCGACGTAGCCCATCGACCCGCGCAGGCTCGCGAGGGTGACGTCGCGCACGTCGTGGCCGTCGACCCTGACGGCGCCGTCGTCGACGTCGTAGAGTCTGAGCAGGAGCTTGACGATGGTGGTCTTGCCGGCGCCGGTCGGGCCGACGAGGCCGACCGTCTCGCCGGGTTCGGCCTCGAAGTCGACGTCGTTCAGGACAATCTCCTCCCCGTCGTAGCTGAAGGTCACGTCGTCGTACTCGACGCGGCCCTCGACATCCGCGAGTGCGACGGCGTCCGGGTCGTCCTGGATGCGGACGGGGAGGTTCATCAGGCCGAGGATGCGCTTGGTGGAGGCCTTGGCGTCCTCGTAGCGCTCGATGACGTTGGACATCTGGGCCAGCGGGTTCACGAGGCGCTGAGTCAGGAGGAGGAAGGTTACCAGGGTCCCGACGGTCAGTTCGCCGGTCAGCGGGCCGGGGGCTTCCCCGTCGATGATCCATATCCCGCCGACGATGAACGTCGCGATGAACGCCAGCGAGGTCAGCACGCGCAGCCCGGGCCGGTAGACGAAACTCAGGCGGAGCGCGAGCCAGTCCAGCCGGAAGTACCGGTAGGAGTGGTCCTCGACGCGTTCGTCCTCGTAGTCTTCGGTGTTCGAGGCTTTGATCACCTGGATCCCGTTGAGGTTGTTCTCCAGGCGACTGTTGAGGTCGCCGACGGACTCACGGATGTCGGCGTATCGCTCCTCGGCGAGTCGCATGTACCACAGGGAGAACACGGCCGAGAGCGGGATGACGAGGAGCGTCACCATCGCGAGTTGCGGATTGAGGTAGAGGAGGATGACGGCCGTCCCGCCCATCAACACGATGAGCTGGATCATCTCGCCCATCATCGAATCGAGGAACTGCTCGAGGCGGTTGGTGTCGTTCGAGAGGATCGAGATGAGTTCGCCGGTCTGAACCTCGTTGAAAAAGTCCATGTCGAGCCGTTGCATCTGCTGGTAGGTCGCGGTCCGGGCCTCGTGTTTCACGCGGTGGGAGAAGAGATTGAGCGACGACGCCCGGACGAAGATGAGTATCGCCTGTCCGACCATGGCGATCCCCATCCCCGCGACGGCGAACCAGAACTGGTCCATCTCTGAGGTGGGCAGCCACGCCTGCGGGACGAAGGGGAGCGTGAACGGCTGGTCGCCGAAGATCGAGTCGATGGCGACGCCGAGGAACACGGGCGGGATCAACGAGAAGAACCGCGAGCCGATACTGGCGAGGACGCCGACGACGAACCACCGGCGGTTCCCCTCCCCGAAGCGCATGAATAGCTGCCACAGCGGGTGGTCGATGTCCTCTCGCGCCTCCTTGATCGCTTCACTGTCGAGTCTCGGTTCCGTGCTCACTGGTCTCGCCCCCTCTTGTCGATGCGCCCTCTTAAGCGAGCGGTCCGCCGAACGATTCGCCGGTTGTCGGTTCCGGACGGGTCGCCCGGCGAAACTTGCATCAGTGGCCGCTTCGATTGCGGAGGCATGTCGGAGGCGGAGCTATTCAGTATCGCCGTCGTCGGGCTGCTGTTCGGCCCGCCGATGGCCGTCTGGCCGTACAAGATTGCCCGCTGGAGCGAAATCTTCGACGCGATCGGTCGGCGACCCGCGGGGAGAGTCGAACCGGCGGACTGGAAGGTGCTGGTGACCCAGGCGTTCGGCGTCTTGCTCGCGCTCGCCGGCGCTGTCGCCGCTTTTCTGTTCGCTCTGTGACCGTGTTCGGGAGACGAACCGACCCTCTCAGTCCCGAACCGACTCCCTCAGTCCCAGAAGCTCCGCGTCCGCGCGTACTCGCGCTCCCGCCGCAGGATGTCGCGGTAGAACTCGTCTTCGTCCTCCCGCAATTTGTTGATGATCCGCGCGGCGTTGTGCGGGCCGACCCCGCGCGCGGCGAGCGCGACGACGGCCTTGCGACCGTGGCTCTGGACGAGGCTCGCGGACTGGTAGGCCCGCTCGGTCTCTTTCTCCTGGTCGTCGTCCTTGTCGTCGGCTTTGACCGCCGAGACCACCTCGTCAGCCCACGGATTCAGCGCGGCGATCCGGGTCGAACCACACTCGGGACACTCGGGCTGGTCGCGGACGCGCTTGACCTGTTTCCGGCGCTCGTACTCCTGGCAGTGCAGACAGAAGAGGATCACGCGGTCCTCCTGGATGCGCTCACGCACCGTCTGAATGACGCTCGCGTCGGCGTGTTCCGGCGAGAGCAGTTCCTGCCCGGCGCTCCGGCCCGCAAGTCCCAGGGGCGTCCGCTCGCCCACGACCTCGACGGCCAGGTCGCCCGACTGAATCGCCCGCAGCACGTCGGCGGCCCCCTCGACGTCCAGGTCCTCGTGGAGCATCTCGCGGACCGCCTCGTCGTAGACCGGCGTGTCCCGCAGCGCCTCGACGAGTCGACTCCGGCCGAAGCGGTCGCTGCCACCGCCGCCCCGCCAGCGCTTCAGCGCGCCGAACTTCGCCGCGACCTGCGCGAGTTTGAACTTCAGCGCGTCGGCGTTCTTCAGACTCAACTCGATGAGGTCCGGGACGTGGTCCGGGTCGGTTTCGCGCAGAATCTCGACCACGGTGCCGCCGGTGACGCCGCGCGCGACCTCGAGTTCGATCCGGTAGGGGTCGCGTTCCATCGCGACCGAGGAGCCGGTCCGTTGCCCCACGAGCGCCGAGAGCAGGCGGCCGAGCGTCTCGTTTATCTTGTGGCCCAGGGCGGCGTTGACGACGATCTCCCGGCCGGTGAACTCGACCACGATCCGCTCGTCGGTCGGGAGCGCCTGCGTGTGGTTCGCGAGGTCTTCCATGCCGGTCTCGACGGTCTCGGCGTCGCCGTCGTAGCGGGCGGTGAACTCCCTGGCAACGGAGGTAACCGGCGCCCCCTGCTGGAGCTGGCGCCCCGCGATCCCCCGCATCTCGCCGACCTCACCCGCGACCGCGCGGGGAACGGGGATCTCCTGGCCGGTCCAGGAGGGGACCTCGCCGCCCGGATCCTCGACGGGCGAGACGGTGACGGTCTCTTCGTCCTCGTCGATTTCGGTGATGCGCCACATCTCGCCGCGCTGGATGAACACCTCGCCGGGGGCGGCGAAGTTGACGACGAACCGCTCGTCGAGCGTGCCGACGTCGCGGCCGCTGGCGACGTCCTCGACCCGGTAGGTGGTCTCGTCGGGGATCATCGAGAGGTTGTGATAGAAGTACTGCCAGGTCCCCCGTCGTTTCTCGATCTGATCGGTGTCCTCCTCGAGCCAGACGACCCGATTCCCCGCGAGTTCGCGGACGACCGACTTGAACTCCCGCTCCGAGAGGTCCCGGAACGGGTACGCCTGCGTGACGACGTCGTAGGCCCGCATCGCGCGGATCTCGCCGAAGTCCATGACGAGCCCGGCGATCTGGTTGGCGACGGTGTCGAGGCTGCCGTCGTGGAGGGCGGCCGGTTCGACCTCGCCCTCGCGGGCGCGGCGGGCGATGGCGAGCGCCTCGAGCGTGTCGTCTGGATGTGTCGTCACGACCGTCCCCTCGGAGACCAGGTCCCGGCGGTGACCCGCCCGGCCGACGCGCTGGAGCAGGCGCGTCACCTGCCGGGGGCTGTTGTACTGGATCACGTGGTCGACGTGACCCACGTCGATCCCCAGTTCCATCGAGGAGGTGCAGAGAAGCGCGTCCAGATCGCCCGTCTTGAAGCGGTCCTCGACGTCGATGCGCGACTCTTTGGCGAGCGAGCCGTGGTGGACGCCGATGTTCGAGCCCAGTTCCTTGAACCGCGAGCCGAGCGCTTCGGCGAGCTGTCGGGTGTTGACGAATATCAGCGTCGACTCGTACTCGTCGACGAGTTCGTCGATCCGCCGGACGTGGCTGGCGAACTCGGGTTCGGTCATCAACTCGCCCGCCAGTCGCTCGTCCTCGTCGCGGATCTCGGGGCTCTCGACGCGGACGTTCAGCCGGCTTCCGACGTCGATCTCGACGACCGAACACCCCCGATCCCCGGTCAGAAAGCGACCGACTTCGTCGGGGTCGCCGACCGTCGCCGAGAGGCCGATACACTGGAACTCGTCGGCCAGTTCGCGCAATCGTTCGAGCCCGATGGAGAGCTGTGCGCCGCGTTTCGAGGCGGCGAGTTCGTGAACCTCGTCGATGACGACGTGGTCGACGTCCGCGAGCGCGGTGCGGAGCTTCGAGCCCGTCAGCATCGCCTGGAGCGTCTCGGGGGTCGTGACGAGCACGTCGGGCGGGTCGTCGGCCTGTTGCTGGCGCTGGTAGTCGGTGGTGTCACCGTGGCGGACCTGGACGTCCAGGTCGAGCCGGTCGCCCCACCAGTCCAGCCGCTCGCGCATGTCGCGATTGAGCGCCCGCAGCGGCGTGACGTAGAGCGCGCCGATGCCGAACCGCTCGCCGCCGTCGTCCGGGCCGTCGGCGAGCGCGTCGAACACCGGGAGCATCGCGGTCTCGGTCTTGCCGGTGCCGGTCGGCGCGACCACGAGGACGTGCTCGCCGTCGACCAGCGGCGGGATGGCGCGGCGCTGTGGCTCCGTGGGCGTCTCGAACCCCCGTTCCGAGAGCGCCGCGCGGACCTCGCCACCCAGGCGCGCGAACGCGGCGTCCGGGTCACCGCGAGCGTCGGCGTCGCCGCGGCCCTCGATCTCGGGCTCGTTCGCGGCGCTCGCGTCTGTCATCGGCGCTCCTTGGGGATCGAACCGATTAAGCGCCTCGGTCGTCGGTCGCTCGCGATCCGCGTCGCTCGCGCAGACTCGCCGTGGACGGCCCCGCGCTCACCGCACGACCATCACGGGGACCGGCGCGCGCCGGACCACCGTCTCGGAGACGCCGCCGAGCAGGATCCGCTCCGGCAGCGACCGACCGTGACTGCCCATGACAACGAGGTCGATGTCGTGGTCCGCGACGTACGACAGGATGCTGCTGGCGTCCTCGCCGACGACGGTGTCGGTCTCGATCTCGACGCCCTCCTCGGCCGCGGTCGCTTCGGCCTCCGCCAGCAGGTCGGCGGCGCGTTCGCGGGCGTCCGCCAGCCACTCCTCGAACTCGCCGGGACTGTCTCCCCACCCTCCCGGACCGAGGTCGCTGGTCCGGAAGTCGATGACGTGCAAGACAGTTATCTCGGCGTCTGGATGGAGCGAGAGGACGGTCCGGAGCGCCTTCTCCGCCAGTTCCGAATAGTCTATGGGAACGAGAACACGTGTGGACATACCGCAAGTATCGACCCCCGGACCGATATGGGAACGTACCGGATCCGCACCAGTTCGACGCGTTCGCTTGCGGGTCGGTTGCGGTCGCACCCGTCGCGACGCTCGACTACTTGGGTCGGTCATCGCGAGTTCGTTCGCGTCGCCACTCCCGGGTCAGGAACGCCGCGCCGAGGAGGACGACCAGCAGCGGGACGAAATAGGCCGTCGCGTCCCAGTCGACGACGGCGTCGACCACCGAGAGCGCGCCGAACAACACGAGCAGCGACGGGACGAAGAGCCTGTCGAGCCGTCCCGCACGGTAGCGCGTGGCGAACAGGTAGAGTCCGACGGTCGCCAGCACCAGCCCGAACAGCGCGTCGCTCAGCGACACGTCGAACACTCCGGTCTGGTCTATCAGCAACACCCCCCCCACGATGACGAACACGAGTCCGATGAGCAGGTCGCGGTTCCCGCGGTCGCGTGCCATATCGACCGGTCTCGCGGCGCGCGCTTGAATGCAGCGGCAGTCTGTCATCCCGAACGCACCCGTCGACAGCGCCGCGCGGTCGCGGAGAGAAATCCTTTTGCCGGATTCGGCCACAGGTCCGGGTATGGACTGGCCGCACGACCCCGACGGCGACGAGGGCAGCGAGGGGCGCCGCAAGTACGGGCAAGCGGTGCTCGCGAAGAAGATCGACGAAGAGGAGGACTTCCCGCTCGACCGCGACGCGTTCGTCGATGAGTTCGGCGACGACCCGATCCGCATCGACTACGAGACCGTCGTCAGCGTCGCGGAGATCTTCGAGGGCGTCGACCAGGCCGAGTTCGAGGACTTCCCGGACTTCCACAAGGCCGTCGGGCGCGCCCTCCGCGAGGCCGACTACTGGCCGTATCGGCTCGAACACGCCTAACTCGCACCGCAGCGTCCTAACTCTCTTCGGGACCACTCTACCGACTGGACTTCCGTCCCCTCGGGTTCGGAGATCCGGTAGTTCGCGACGGCGCCGTCCCCGGCCGTGTAGAACACTTCGAACTCCCAGCTCGAGGAGGGATCGATCCGTTTCGTCGTCGGCATCCGCGTGTCGACGACGCCGCCCTCTCGGTCGACGAAGCCGACTTTCACGCGGACGTCGCGAAAGGGCCTGGGCGAGGTGTTGCGCACGACGCCGCGGACCGATGGCCGGCCGTCGACCGACGCCTCGTGGTCGGCCATGACGAGTTCGCCGGACTGGACCTGGTCGACGAGTTCGTCGTACATCGTCGGCTCTTCCAGGTCCTCGGCCGGCGGGTCCCACGCCTCGCTCTCGGCGGCTTTCCGCCGGCGCATGTCCTTCTTTCGCTCCCAGTAGGTCCGGTCGTCGAGGTCGAGCAGTCCGTTCCGGTGGACGTCGACCAGGAACACCGAGAGCCCGACCGCGGCGACCGGGACGAACAGCGGATGCGTCAGGATCCCCAGCGTCAGTCGGTTCAGCGGCGCGATGACACCTCCTTCGGCCGCGCTGCCCGGACTCGCGACGTAGAACAACAGGAGCCCGTAGATGGTCGCCACGCCGCCCCCGAGAAAGAGAGACAAACCGCCGAAGAACAGGCCGAACGTCCGGATTCCGTTACGTAGCATGGCTGAGGCGTCGGTAGTACACGACCGTCACGACGAAGCCGACGCCCATCGAGAGGTAGCCAAAGGCCATCACCAGCGCCCCCAGCGCGTGCAGCCGGGAGAACGGCGACAGCACGACCGCGAGCAGCACCAGCGCCATCGCCGGATAGCCGATAAATCGGACCCCGAACGACGGCGTGAGCAGCTCGTCGCTCCCGATGCCGAGTTTCATCGCCGAAAGTATCGACCCTCGCGTGACATAAATCCGCACCCTCGGATTTCAAATTTCGATAATCGCCCGGAGTGGTCACCGGCCGCGGAACTCGAAGGCGCCCAGGTCCGGCGCCATACCGCGATAGGGGAGGCCGACGTCGACACCGGCGTCGACCGCGGGGCTGTCGGCCGCCAGGTGCAGAAATGCGGGGTCGCTCCGGTCGGTGCCGGCGAACCCGGGACTCCCGAACCCGTAGTCCCACGAGTTGAAGGCGGCGTCGACGGACCGCGCGAGGACGACCCGACCGTCGGCGTGGAGGTTGTTCCGGAGGCGGTGAGCGGGACAGTTGTCGCCGCCGTCGGGGATGGTACAGCCCAGTCGGAACGAGACGGGGTTGCGCCAGCTCGTGCAGTTGTAGAGCGTGACCGGCCGCGTCGCGCCGTTATCGTCGAACCCGCGCGCGAGGTTGTCGAACGCGACGCAGCGCTCGACGCGGTTGTCGCCGCTGTCAGTCCCGCCGCCGAGTTTGAAGCCGTCGCCGTCGCCCGCCTCGTTCCCGTTGGGGTCGAAGCCGTTGTCGAACGCCCAGCAGTCCCGAAGGGTCGTCTCTGTCGTCTGCCAGAGGTCGATGCCGTCGTCGGAGTTGCCCCGCGCCACGCACCCTTCCAGAAGCGTGCCGGGCGAGCGCTCGACGTCGATGCCGTCGGCGTTCCCGCCGCCGCTCGACGGGTCGTAGTTGTTCTGCGAGTCGACCCGGCGAAGGGTCACGTCAGTCGAGGCGAGAACGAACACGCCGCTTCCACCCGCGTTCGAGTCCCCGCCCGTCCCGCGCACCGACACGTCCTCGACGAGGACGTCGCTCGACCCGTCCTCGACGAAGAGGCCGCGACTCGGCGCGTCCCGAACCCCGAACCCGCAGAGTACGAGATGGCGACAGTCAGAGAAGCGCAGTCCGCCGACGCTCGCGGCGCCGAAATCGAACACCGGATTCGCGCCCGGGACGGCGTCGACGGCGACCGGCTCCGCCGGCGTTCCGGCGAGCCCGCGCGCCCCGAGTGTCCGGGTGGGCCTGAACGTCCCGTCTCGCAACAGGACCGTCGTGCCCGGGCCGGCCCGGTCCAGCGCCGTCGAGAGGCTCGCGAGCGGCTCCCCGCGGGTTCCGGCCCCGCCGGGGGCGCCGTCGGGCGCGACGAACAGTTCGTCGGGGGGCTCCGGCGTCGGCGTGCGCGTGTCGGTCGGAGTTTCACCGGTCCGCAGCGTGGGTGAGGGGAGCGGCGTCGCCGTCGGTACCCGAGTCGCGGTCGCATTCGGACTCGCAGCGGTCTGTGTTCGCGTCTGCGAGTTCGGCGGCATGTCGCTGCCCGGATCGTCCGAAGTCGGCGCACCCTGACACCCCGCGACCGCGCCGGCGAGTGCGAGCGCACTTCCGCGGAGCAGCGCCCGCCGCGTGAGCGGGTCAGGCGTCGAGCGCGACCGGTCTCGCACTCGCTGGCGGTCACCAGTCACTCACGGCTCCCGCGCGGTCGTTCGCGTGGTCGTTCGCCCCGACACGTCGCTGCCGGCGTCGCTCGCGACACTTCCGTCCGAGCCCACTCCGTGGCCGTCGTCCCGCGCTCGTTCCAGTAGACCGCGTCTCTCAATTGTCGTCCGATCGGACGGACAGGAGAGGCATAAATGCCACCGCTCGACGGATTTCTCGCCGGTTCACGACCGGTCGTTCTATCGCAGGTGATCGTCTATCGCAGATGTTCGAGGATCTGCAGGAGTCTGAAGCCGAGTTCGCCGTGATTTTTCTCGGTCTCGGCGGCCACCGCTCGCAGTTTTTCGATTCGCTCCGTGTACTCCTCGTTGATCACCAACCCCAGTTCCGCCCCCGTCTCTGCCTCGAATTCCGCGGCCAGTTTCGAGAGCCCCCTCGTCAGATGTCCCGACGGGACGACCGGACTCCAGAACTGGAACACGTAGGAGTCGGCTTCGTCGAAGAGCCGCGTCACGTACTTCCTGTCCGATTCGAACTTTCGCCAGAGACGCTCCAGCGTGTGCTGGTAGTCGTCGTTTCCGAACGCTTCCCACCGACTGCTGTTCGGACTCCCGGAGTAGTGCAGCCCGTTCAGGTGAGTCACGACCTCGCAAGTGTAAACGACCTGGTCACCCTCCGGTGTGGTATCCACCCCGATGACGTCGATCTCCAGCTGTTCGCCCTGCTCTTTCGACCGCTGATAGAGATGTGAGCGCATACCCCCGCCTTCCCGTGAGTGACGAGTGTTCCGACGCTCTGTCGGAACCGAGGAGCGAACAGGCGGGGGTCGAGCCCGCAGCATAGTGTGAAGTCCACAGTTCTATCGCAGGGCTGGATTTCCCACCGTTTCCGCGAGATATTTTCCATGACAAGACCATAGTGTGTAGCACGGATGGAGACTACACGGTACGCAACTTACAACCTCAACTACCACCTCGTGTGGCTCCCAAAGTCTGGCGGAATCGAAGATTCCGCTGACATCGCGGACCAGGGGTCCGCTCAATACCGCAACGCGGTACTGACGGGAGAGGTTGCCGACCGTGTGGAATCCATCCTCCACGAAATTGCCGACGAGAAGGGCTTGGACATTCAAAATCTGACTGTTCAGCCCGACCACGTTCACCTGTTCGTCAGTAGCCCCCCCAAACACAGCCCATCACTGCTCGCCAACTGGTTCAAGGGCATTTCCTCACGGAAATATAACCACCGCCACACCGACCACGTCAGCGAGAAAATCCGGTGGGCACGCGGCTACTACGCCGGAACAGCCGGGCACGTCTCCAGCGAAACTGTTGAGAACTACATCGACCGGCACAAGGAGGCAGAAGCTTGACCGAACTCACGAAAACGCTGGAACTGAAGCTTGTGGACCCGAACGTCCACAAGCATCAGAAGCTTCGTGAGACACGGGACGCGTACCAGCAGGCGCTTCAGGCCGCCTTCGCCGCTGGCTGTGACACACAGTCAGCGGCCAACGACGTGGTTGTCGAGTACGACCTGAGCGGATACGCGAAAAACGCCCTCAAGAAGTACGTCCCCCAACTCTGTGGGAACAGCTACGACGCCAACGAGCTTCACGACGACCACCCGGTGCGGTTCACAAACGAGGGCCTGCAACTCGACCACCAGCCACAGAACGCTATCGAGTGGTACGTCAAAATCCCGCACCACGAGGATTACCACCTCTGGATTCCGGCACGCGCCAATCCCGACCAGCGGGATTGGCTTGAAGCGCTAGCCGCAGACGACGCCGAAATGGGTGAAAGTCGGCTGTTTGAGCGGGAGGGGACGTGGTATCTCCACGTCACCGCTACCCGCGATGTGGTGGACAAATCTGAGACGTCCGCCGACGAGCGGACGCCGATTGGTGTGGACATCGGAGAAACGAGTCTCGTCACGGTGTGTCACCGCGACGGCTCTGGGTCTCCGGTTCGCCCCCGCCTGTGGGCCGACGACGGCAAAGCCGTTCGTCGGCTCCGCAAAACCCACTTCACCGCCAAGAGACGCCTTCAGAAGCGTGGTAGTGAGCGAATCGCAGACTCGTTCGGTGACGCACTGTGGGACCAGATTGACGATGTGTACCACCGTGTGACCCGCGAGGTCGTTGAGTACGCCGAGTCCGTCGAGAACCCGGTACTGGTGCTGGAAGACCTGACGTACATCCGCGAGAACATGGACTACGGCGAGTACATGAACCGGCGGTTGCACGGATGGGGGTTTGCCACGCTCCACGCACAGATTCGCTACAAAGCCGCCGAGAAGGGGATTCCCGTCGAGACGGTGAATCCCCGCAACACGTCGAAGGCGTGCCACGCCTGCGGTGAACAC